>Ga0209061_1000114_pt1 | contig 274834 bp, 256 predicted proteins | sample Coa_R1_10_FD_187157 | JGI IMG/M metagenome (GOLD analysis project Ga0209061, IMG submission 187157) | Surface soil microbial communities from Centralia Pennsylvania, which are recovering from an underground coalmine fire - Coalmine... | ecosystem: Environmental > Terrestrial > Soil >... | reverse complement strand
GTGGCGGTATGCGGCTCGAGCCTGGGCGGCTATTACGCGGCGCGCGCCGCCAGCTTCGAGCACCGCCTCGCAGCCTGCATCTCACACGGCGCAATCTGGAGCATTCCCGAGTTGTGGGCGGGAGCCGGCGAGGATCATGGACTTGTCGACCACATCACCTGGGTATTCGGCACCCGAACCATGAAGCAGGCATTGGAGAAAGCCAAGCCCTTCACGCTCGAAGGCGCGCTCGAGCACATGCGCTGCCCCTATCTCATCGTTCACGGCGGCTACGACGTGCTTGGTGTCGCGCAGGCGAGCAAGGTGTACGATTACGCCAAGGCGAAGGGCGTCGACGTCACGCTGCGCTTCCTCTCGGAAGAGGAAACCGGCGCCGAACATTGCCAGCACGACAACCCGACGATCGGCCAGGAGGTGCTGGCCGACTGGCTCGCCGACCGGTTCGGTATCGACCAAAAGGCGCTGATGGCGAAATCTCTCAATCCGCTGATCTGATGACAAGACCGCGCCCCTAGAGGAGGCATCGCATGCCGGAAATCACCAGCTACGCCGACTCCTATTACTCGATGACTTGGCTCGGGCCCAAGGGGTATCCCGAAAACGCCAACGGCGGACGCTGCTACTTCACCGGCATCCTCGGCATGCTGCACCACTGGGGCGAGACCGACCTGTTGTTCGCCGACGGCTTGAGCGGCGACGGTTTCTCGTTCCGCTGGTGTCCGCAATGGGGCGCGCCCGCCTTCAACGGAGGCAAGGGCGCGTTTCATGAGTTGTGGGAGTACACGCCGCGGACGATGGGCTATCGCGGTCATTGGGAGGAGGATGCCGAGGGCGGTTGGGACGAAGCATTCGCAACGCTCCGCAGGCTCGTCGACCGCGGCATTCCGGTGCAGGTCGGCGTGCATTACAGCCGCATCTGGCCCTATGGTACGGCGACCTCGCCGCGGCTCGCTTACATGGCAGGATTTCTGGGCAAGACCGGCTTTGGCCACCACATCGTCGTGGCGGGCTACGATCTGCAGCGCGGAACCGTGACGGTCTACGAGCCCAACGACGTCATGCCCCACGCGCGCTACGAATGTCCGATCGCGGTGTTCCGCCAGGCCTGGGAGGAGGCGAGCCAGCGCGTCGGCGACCGCTATGTCGAATGGGAGCACCATCATCCTTGGGGAGGCAACTGGAGCCTCCACGACGGGTACGGGCCCTATCTTATGGTGTGGATCGAGCCGGGTAAGGATGCGGCGTGGACTATCGCCGCGGCGATCCGCGACAGCTTCCGCCGCAATATCAAGATTCTGCGCGGCGAGTATCCGAAGCCCTACGCGCTCTACGGCAGCCAGTGGCAAATTCCGCATTGGGAGACCGGCGCGCCGGGGATGGCGCGATGCGCGGATGCGATCCGCCACGGCGAACTGGGTGACGCGATCTCGCCGACTGGCGAAATCCGGCCGCTCTTCGTCAAGGGAAACATCCCGAACCACGGCGTGCTCGGCCGCGCAGGCGCCGCTGGCTATCTGCGGCGCGTCGCGCTCGAGCTGTGGCGCAGCAATCACCTCAAGCCCGACGATGCCCAGGCAGCGGCGGATCTCATGCAGCAATCGTCAGACCTGTTCCGCGTCCTGCGTTACGAGGAAGACCTGCACAAGGCCGGCGACATCCTGGCGCGCATCGCCGATACCGAGCTCCAGGCACTCGCGCGCATGGAGCAGGCGTGGCGGGAGGTCCGCGAACTGCCGGCGCAGGCCGGCGGCGTCGCGGACGCAGCTGCGGAATAGCATGGAAAATCGGTACGGGCGCATGATCGGCACGAACGGATCGACATAGAGGGCGGATCGCGGCGCCGGGAAAGCGCCGAGGCCGCACATAACTGAGAGAGAGGGAGGGCAGAATGAAAATGAGATTGATCGCGGGGGCGGTTGCGGCCTTGCTCGTGTCGGTCGCGCCCCTCGCGCAGGCGGCAGAGGACCATTACAAGGTGAAGCTCGTCGCCGGATCGCCGGGCTACGACCACATCGAGCCATTCATGGCCGAGCTCAAGGGTTTCTGGAAGAAATACGGCGTTGACGTGGACTTCGTCGGCGGCAACTACATGCGCTCCAACCAGATGATGTCGATCGGCGATTTCGACGTCGGCTACAACCAGTATGCGAGCGCCATCCGGTATTACGCCGCAGGCGTCGGCAACATCATCGTCGGCGCTTCGTCGGCCAATTGCGCGCTGATCGTCGCGAACCCGAAGATCAAGTCGTGGAGCGATCTGAAGGGCAAGCGCTTCGGTATCGTGACGAAGTTCGATGTTCAGTACATGACTCTGACGCACGAAATCCTGCCACGGTTCGGACTTACGGCGAAAGATGTCGATCTGGCTTTGGTACCCGTACCCGAGACAGCAACGGCGATCCTTACGGGCGATGTCGCGGCCGCTTTCCCGTTCGAACCGTATGGCTCCTATGCGGTTGAAAAGGGCGCGAAGCTGCTGTTGCCGGCCAGCCAGATGATCGACAAGACGAAGTTGAACACCGACATGCTGCGCAACGGCATCATCATGAATCCGAAGTTCATCAAGGCGCACCGGGACCTCGCGCGCAAGATCTTGTGGGCACACATGGACGCGGTCGAGGTCATGCGCAAGAATCCGGAGGCCGGCATTGCGGTGATCAAGCACTACAATCCCAACATGGACGAAACGCTCATCCGCGATTCCTACAAGAACTGCGGTTGGGAATATCAGCGGCCGCCGAAAGTGTGGATCGACACCCTGATCAAGTGGATGAAGCAGGACAACCTGATCAACAAGGATATAACCTACGATCAGGTAACCGATTTCTCCCTGCAGAAGGGCTATCCCGGATATCCGGGCTGGGAGAAGCATAAATAGGCCAGGGGCTTGCGGGCGTGATCGAAATCGAAGGATTGTCGAAACGCTTCCAGGTCGATTCGGGTGAAATCGTCGCCCTCGCCGATGCTAATTTGTCGATCGGCGAGGGCGAATTCCTCTGCCTGCTCGGGCCGTCCGGCTGCGGCAAGTCGACGTTGCTGCGGATCGTCGCCGGCTTGACGCCGGCGACCAGCGGCGAGGTCCGCATCGATGGTCGCGCCGTCATCGCGCCCGGTCCGGACCGATCGGTCGTGTTCCAGGACTATGCGCTGTTTCCGTGGATGACGGTCGCCGAAAACGTCGAGTTCGGCCTCGAGGCGCGCGGCGTCGACATGGCGCGCCGCCGCCAGGTATCGCGCGACCTTCTGCAGGTGGTCGGTCTCGGCGCGTTCGCCGAGAAATATCCGCATCATCTGTCGGGCGGCATGAAGCAGCGCGTCTCGATCGCTCGCGCGCTCGCGGTCGAGCCAGTACTGCTGCTGATGGACGAGCCGTTCGGCGCTCTCGACGCTCAGACGCGCTATGTCATGCAGCAGGAGCTGCTCCGCATCTGGCGCGCCTACCGCAAGACGGTTTTATTCGTCACGCATTCGATCGACGAGGCGCTCTACCTCGCCGATCGCGTACTGGTTATGTCCGCGCGTCCCGGCCGGATCAAGGCGGAGTTGCGCGTCTGCGGCGACCGGCCTCGCGACATGGCAAGCGCCGAAATCTCGCGCCTGCGCCGGGAAGCGCTTGAGCTGCTGTCGGACGAAATCCGGCGGGCGATGGAAATCGAATCGGAAACCGCGGCTATTTCGGAATAGCGATCATGGTCGAAATCGTTTCGCAGCGCCGCTCGCAGCCGTTGGCCGGAGGCCGGAAACTGCACCCGAACGTGCGTGATGCCGTGCTCGGCGTCGGCACGATCGTGGCGTTTCTCGTTCTCTGGCAGGTAATTTACGCTGTCCGCCTGTTCCCGACCTGGGCCTTTCCGGGTCCAGTCGGCGTCGCCAAGAGCTTCGTCGCCACCATCGGCAACGGCAGCCTCGCTGCCAACACCTGGGATAGCGTCGTGCGGCAGCTGACCGGCGTCGTGCTCGCTGCCGTCGTCGGAGTGCCGGCCGGATTGTTCCTCGGCTCCTCGCCAACGATCCGCGCGATGTTCCTGCCACTCTGCCGGCTGCTTTATCCGATCCCCGGGCTGGCGTGGGTGCCGCTCGCGATCCTATGGTTCGGCGTCGGCTTCAATTCGACAGTGTTCGTTATCTTCTTTACCGGCGTCTGGCCGATTCTGTTCAACACGATGGCGGGCGTGACGACCCTTTCGGGGCAGTACACCGACGTTGCCCGCGTCTATCTTGCCCCGCGGATGCTGTACGTACGCAAGATTCTCATTCCCGGGTCGCTGCCTTTCATCCTCACCGGCATCCGCCTCACCTACGGCGTCGGCTGGCGCGTCATCATCGGCGCCGAGATGATCTCGTCCATCCACGGACTCGGATTTATGATCGACGATGCGCGCTGGCAGTTGCGGCCAGACATCATGGTCGTCGGTATGGTCACCATCGGCCTGATCGGCTGGCTGGTGGAGAACTGGGCGTTCGACTGGCTCGAACGCGTCACGATCGAGCGATGGGGGATGAAGAGTGTCTCGGTCTGACGCGACCGCCGCCTGAGCGCGGAATCGCCGTGGGAGTGTCGCACTGGTTCGAATACTTTCCCGGGAACCATATGTGGTCCCAGGGAATGATGTTCGCCATCGAGATGGCGCCGTGGGGCGCCGCGGCGCTCGGCGAAGTCGACCAGGTGGGCCAGCGGCTGCGCGATCGCGTCGGCGACAACGAGGCCTGGTGGCGGGAATGGACCGCGATGGCGGAGCGCATCGAGCGCTTCGGCGATGCCGCAGAGGCCGCGGGCCACCGTCTGACCGCCGGTGCCTATTATTTGCGCGCCGCCATGTATTATTTCTGCGGCGAGCGCTTTCTGCCGCCGCAGGAGCGGAAATTCGCGACCTATCGGCGCTGTCTCGCGTCCTTCGCCAAGGGTGTGGCGCGCCGCTATCCGACGATCGAGCGGGTCGAAGTGCCCTTCGGTGAACAGCCGTTGCCTGCCTGGTTCATGCGTTCGCCCGTGGCCGCGGGGCGCGCGCCGACGGTCGTCCTGTTCGACGGCCTCGACAATGCCAAGGAGATGAGCATCCTGTTCGGCGGGGTCGAATTCGCCAACCGCGGCATTCATACGCTAGCCGTCGACGGGCCGGGGCAGGGCGAAGCGTTGCGGCTGCGCAAGATTCCGAGCCGCTACGATTACGAGGTGCCGGCACGGGCGGCCTATGAATTTGTCACGACGCGCCCCGACGTCGATCCGAGCCGGATCGCGGTGATGGGGTTCAGCATGGGCGGATATTACGCGCCGCGCGCCGCCGCCTTCGAGCCCCGCTTCGCCGCCTGTGTCGCCTGGGGCGGCCATTTCGATTACCACGAGGCCTGGGTTCGCCGGCGCCAGATCGTGGAGTCGGGTGGCACGCGCGTCTCGGCGCCGTCGTTTCAGCTGCCATGGGTGATGGGCCGGCCCGACATGGATTCGGCGATGGAGAAGCTGCGCGACTATACGCTCGCGGGGGTGGCCGAGCGTATCCAGTGCCCGTTTCTGGTCGTGCACGGTGCCAACGACGGCATCGTGCCGGTCGAATACGCGGAGCGGCTCTATGCCGCGGTCGGAGCGCGCGATCGGACCATCAAGATTTTCACCGCCGAGGAGGGCGGCAGCGAGCACTGCCAGGAAGACAATCGGCAGGTCGGCGCCAATTACGTCGCCGACTGGCTTGCCGACCGGCTTGGAGGGATCGCGCCAATGGGAGAACGCGAATGACGACTCAAGCGCCGCATTACGAGGCTTATGGTTGGCATCATTGGCCGGAGCATCCGTGGATGTCGTACCAGTTTCGGCGGGGTTTGGGGGAGACGCAGGAGGGCGGCGGGTCTGTGAGCGAGTGTTTTCAGGCGGCGTCGCGGATGGTTCCGGGGGACAAGGAGAGCTGGCATCGGGAATGGCTTCGGGTGGGGGATCGGAACGAGCGGCGAGGTGACGAGGCGGATCGGGCGGGTCACATCCGGACGGCGATGAACTGCTGGCTGCGGGCGGCGGACTATTACCGGCAGGCGGAGTTCTGGCTGGCGGGGGATGACCCGCGGCGGCTTGCGACGTTTGAGCGGATGGAGGGGTGCTCGAAGAAGTTTCTGCGGCATCTGCATCCGCCGGGTGAGGTTGTGGACATTCCCTACGAGAAGGGGGTGGCGCTGTGCGGGTATTTTGTTCGGGCGCCTTATGCGGTTGAGCGGCAGCCGGTTTTGATCTGCATGGGGGGTCTCGACAGCATCAAGGACGAGATGTGGTTCATGCAGGCGCACGGGGCGCTGCAGCGTGGGATTTCGGTGCTGATGATCGATGGGCCTGGGCAGGGAGGGACGTTGCGGCGGCACAAGGTGGTGACGCGGTACGACTACGAGGTGCCGGTGGGGAAGTGCCTTGACTATCTGGCGACGCGGCGGGACGTGGACATGAGGCGGGTGGCGGTATGCGGCTCGAGCCTGGGCGGCTATTACGCGGCGCGCGCCGCCAGCTTCGAGCACCGCCTCGCAGCCTGCATCTCACACGGCGCAATCTGGGACATCGGCGAGCGCTGGCGCACGCGCGACGACAGCCACCCGCTCGCGAGCCACATCAAATGGGTGTTCGGTGCCAGGACCATGGCCGAAGCCGCCGAGATTGCACGGCCGTTCAAGCTCGAAGGCGCGCTCGAGCACATGCGCTGCCCCTATCTCATCGTTCACGGCGGCCACGACGTGCTCGGCGTCGAGGCGGTCACGACGGTCTACGACTACGCGAAGTCGAAAGGCGTCGACGTCACGCTGCGTCTGACCAGCGAGGAAGAGACCGGCGCCGATCACTGCCAGCACGACAATCCGACGCTGGGCCAGGAGCTGATGATCGACTGGCTCGCAGATCGTTTCGCGATCGATCAACGGAGGCTCGCTCTTGGCGGCGCAGCGAAGGACTCGCAATCTCGCCGGACGTTGTTTCGCGCCTGATCACACGCGCGGCGCGCGCAATGTAGCTTTGGCACGTCAGGGTCGCAGTCGCCCGAACCGCTTGCCGATGATGGCGTCGCGCCGTGCCGCGGCGATCGGTCGGCACGCCCTGATGTGACATCCGCGGCACCTTTCCACCACCGACCTGTTTGGGGCAGCCGCTCCGCTGCAGCTGGCACAAACAAGGGATGCGGCCGCCATCATGCCGGTGTATGATTGGCAGAGGGGGTCGAGCGATGTTGTTCCGTCAGCTTTTCGATTCCCAGTCCTGCACCTACACATATTTATTGGCCAGCCGTCGCGGCGGCGAGGCCCTGATCATCGATCCGGTTCTCGACAACGTCGAAACCTATATCCGTCTCCTCAACGAACTCGAGCTGCGGCTCGTCAAGGTCGTCGACACCCATATCCATGCCGATCACGTCAGCGGCATCGGCGCCCTGCGCGACCGCACCCGCTGCATCACCGTGATGGGCGAGGAAAGCGCCGCCGACGTGGTTTCGATGCGGGTTCGCGACGGGGATTCTGTCGAGATCGAGGGACTTACGCTGACGGCGATCCACACCCCCGGTCACACCCGCGATTCCTACAGCTTCGCGATGAGTGACCGCGTCTTCACCGGCGATACGCTGCTCATTCGCGGCACGGGCCGCACCGATTTCCAAGGCGGTGACGCGCGCGCGCAATACGATTCGATCTTCAACAAGCTCCTGAAGCTTCCCGACGAGACGCTGGTGTTCCCCGCGCACGACTACAAGGGCGAGACGGTCAGCACGATCGGCGAGGAGCGCGCCTATAACCCGCGGCTGCGGGCGCGCTCGGTCGACGAATATGTTGCGATCATGGCGAAGCTGAAGCTCGCCAGCCCGAAAATGATGGACATCGCAATTCCGCGGAACGTCCGCGTCGGATTGGCGCAGGAAGCAGTGGCCGGGGTCGAGATCGGCATCGCCGCGGCCGGGGCGATCGAGTTGCAGGGCCGACCCGATGTCCTGCTGGTCGATCTGCGCGAGACGCGCGAGCGGCGGCAGCACGGCGCGATCGCCGGCGCCCTGCACGTTCCGTATGCCGATCTGGCCATGAGCATCGAACCAGGGGGCATGTTACGGGAGCTCGCCAGGGCAACGAACCGCTGGATCGTGTTCTACTGCGCTTTCGGGGAGCGGTCGGCGATGGCGGTGCAGGCCGCCCATGCCGCCGGAATTGGAAGCGCCCGCCATATCCTCGGTGGAATCGATGCCTGGAAGAAGGCGGGCGGGCCGGTTGCCCCGCTGCCTTGAGCCTCAGGTCTTGGCGCGCGGCGACGCGTCTGTCGAAGCCAGAACCCGCTCGAGGATCGACCGCCGGTCGATCTTGCCGGTCGGACCGAGCGGCCAGCTGCTGAAAGGGTGGATTTCCACCGGCCAGAATTTCTTGGTGACTCCCGCCTGCTCGAAAAGCGCCGCCAGATCGCGATCGCTCAACGACCGCCCCGGTCGCAGCTGGATGCAGGCGACCGGCACCTCGCCCAAGCGCGGATGCGGGCGGCCCACCACGACCGCGTTGATGACGTCGGGATGCGCCGCAATCACGTCTTCGAGCAGGCTCGCCGGAACGGTCTCGGCTCCTCGCCGGATCACGTTCTTGACGCGACCCGTGATGTGCAGACATCCCTCGTCGTCGATGAGCCCGAGATCGCCGGTATCGAACAGGCCGTCGTCGCCCAGGATATCCTCGTCGATCGAGTCCGGTGCGACATACCCGGCAAACACGAACGGTCCGCCGACCAGAATTCGGCCTTCCGTGCCTGGCGGAACCGGGCGACGCCGCTCGTCGGCGATGCGCAGCTCGACCTCCGGTTGCGGCGTGCCGACGCTGTCGATCACGCGCTCGCGCGGTGTCTCGAGGTCGGTCGAGACCGCGTGCCCGAATTCGCTCATGCCGAAGGCGCGCGAGATCCGGAACGGCAATTCGGTCACCGCCCGCCGCGCCACCGGCGCCGGCAGCGCGTCGCCGGCAACCGTGAAGACCCGCAGGCGGTGCAGGGGTGCGCGCTCGGACGGCGCCAGGCTCAGAAGATCCAGAATGAAAGCCGACGGACCGAGCGACACCGTGACGCCGTGACGGGCGACGAGATCGATCATGGCGCGGGCTTCCCATTTGTCCTGTAGCACGAGGGTTCCGCCCGCCTGCAGGGCGCAGCGCACGCCGTAGAAATACCCGTAGGTATGGCCGACCGGCGCGGCGAGGTGGACGACGTCGGTCGGGCCGAGCCGCTGGCGGCGGATGGTCGATTGCACCGCGGCCAGCGCGGTATCGTGGACGTGAAGGACGCCTTTCGGGTCGCCGGTCGTGCCCGACGTGACGGCGATCTCCAGCGGATCGCTGCCGTCGCCGCCGGCAAGATCGGCGCGGACCGACAGGTCGCCTCGCCAATCGCCGAGAGTCCGGGATTGCGGCGGGCCGTGATCGGATCGGACGAGCACGACAGCCGATGCGCCGATACCGCATTTTGCGAGGGCTTCGCCGATCAGTGTGGAACGATCGTCGTTCGGGCGTGGCTGCGTCGTCGTGAACCAGATTTTCGGCCGGATCAGGTCGAGAGCGCGGGCGGTTTCGCGCAGGCCCCATTGGATCGGGCAAAACGCGAATACGACGCCGGCCGATTCCGCGCCGATCGCCAGCTCGACGAACTCGTGCCAATTGGGCAGCTGAACCAGGATGATGTCGTGCGGCTCCAGCCCGGCTTCCTTGAGAGCCTTGGCGCAGGCGACGCTCTGTTGCCACAGGCGGCCATAGGTGAGTGCGCCGGCGTCATCGATCACGGCTGGCATGTCGGGTGCGGCCGCTGCCCGGTCGCGGACGCGCGCCCAAAGCGGCTGCTGACCCCACCAACCGCGATTCCGATAGAGCGCCACCGGGCGGTCGGTGACGCGTCGCAGTCGGGCGAGCCGCGGATCCATGTTCGGTCAGCGTGCCGCGCGGATCGACGGCACAGGTTCTGCCCTTAGTCGTAGCTGCCGCGAAGGTCCTCGATGACACAACCCTTGTCCTTGTCCGGAGCGATGACCTTGTTGTCGTGGCCGGGCAGGATGCGCATGCCGTATCTCTCCATCAGTCGCCGAACCTTGAGGGCCGAATGGGCCCAACGACGCGGATCCTGGTTGAGGATGTTGCCGACGAACGGTTCGCGGAAGTTCGCCGAAAGATAAATGTGGTCCGATGCGATCAGGATCCATCCGGTGTGCGGCAATTTCACGGCGACGCCCATGGTTCCCCAGGTATGCCCGGGGGTCGAAACCGTCCAGACGCCGCGATAGAGCTCCTGGTCGCCGAAGACGGTCGTGGCGCGGTTCGGCAGCAGGCAGGCGAAATCGCGCCGGGTGAATCCCTGCGGGCTGGTAACGCCCCAAAGCGTGAGATTGTCTTCGCGCAGCAAGGCGCCTTTTTCGGTGATGCATCCGCGCAACTCGTCTTCATGGACGATGATCCGCGCGTCCATCTTGGCAAAGATCGGCAGGTTGCCCGCGTGATCGGTGTGCAGATGGGTGATGATGACGTCGGTGAAGCTCTCCGGCCTGAAGTCGTATTTGGCGAGTTGCTGGGTGAAAAGCCCGTCTTCGCCCGGATCGTAGGCGAGCGCTTCGGTATAGAAGTTGTTCTTCCAATCGGTGCGGAATGTCGTGCTCATGCCGGTATCGACCAGAATTCGTGCGTCCGTATGTTCGATCACCCAGGCATAGACCGGGTGCGCGATTTTGCCGGTCTCGTCCGGCTTGTGGCCACAAGGCAGCAGATGACGCGAGACGGACGGGTCGGGATGTCCCGTTGCGACCAGCTCGTAATCGAGCGTGGTGTGGCCGCATTCCAGAATGGTCAGCTTGGTGGCCGGCATCGGTTGTGCTCTCCTCGCGGGCGATGGCAGGCGAAGGGCTTACGATTTGCCCCGCAGCTCGGGATGCAGTTCGATCATCCCGATCAGCACGCCTCCGGTCGAGTCCGGATGGACGAAGGCGTGGCGGCCGCGGGAATCGCTGAAGGTCTCGCCGACCAGCCGTCCGCCATGGCGCACCACTTCGGCGCAAGCCGCGTCGAGATTGTCGACCTGAAAACAGACGTGGTGCAGTCCCGGCCCGCGTCGTTCGAGAAAGCGGTTGAGATGCGAGCTCGGCGTCCGCGGGCGGATGACCTCGAAGCGCACGCCGGCTTCACCCTCGAAATAGGTCGACGTGACGTCCTGCGTGTGGATTTCCTCCGACCCGGTCGGCTTGATGCCGAACAGGCCGAGGATTGCCGCCGGTCGTTCGGCGTCGGCCGCCGCCCACGAAACATGTTCGAGGCCGGTGATCTTGATCATAAGCTATCTCCTGGGCGCGCATGCGGACCGGGCGGCACGTGTCGGCGGCCCATGCTTGTTGGGCCGCCATAAGAATGCTAGATTAAATCATTGGGCATTCCAAGCATTCTCGGCCGCGGACGGCGATCCGCCGGCTTGCGGAAGCAAGGAATGACAGCCGCGCCGCATGGCGGGAGATCGATGCAATGCTCCGGACACCCATCGTCACCGGCAAGCCGATCGACACGAAGTATCAGTATGCGCCTGCGGTCGCGGTGCGCGCCTCGGGGCTGCTGTTCATCTCCGGGATGGTGGGTTGGGACGCGAATGGCGTCGTCGTCGGAGTCGGCGACCCGGGGCGCCAAGCACGGCAGGCCTTCGAGAATCTGAAAGACGTGCTGGCCGCAGCCGGCGCGACCTTCGACGACGTCGTCATGGAAACCGAATACATCGTCGACATGAGCCAGTACCGGGAAATCGGCCGGGTCCGCAACGAATATTTCAGGCACGAGTATCCTGCGGCCACGCTGGTCGAGGTCCGCAGGCTGTTCAAACCGGACATCCTGTTCGAGGTCCAGGCGATCGCCGTATTACCGGAAGCGCCAGACAATCTGCGGTAGATATCGGCCGGGCGATTGGGTATGAACCGCACCGGCAAGTTGTAGTCGGCGAAAAGGGTGGGGTCGTGGCTCGTAACGTGACGCTGCGCCAGGAAGAGGAAAGTCCGCGACGCACGGGCGGCGCGATCGATTACGGCGTGTTGACCGAGCTCGTCGGATTTTGGGTCCGCCGTGCCGAGGTCCGGGCTCTACAGTCGTTTCACCAACATCTCGCCCGCTGGGAAGTTTCGCCGACCGAGGTCGCGACCTTGATCATCGTCGAAAGCAATCCGGGCCTGAGCCAGATCGAGCTTGCCGGCGCTCTCAATACCGACCAATCCACGGTCGTCAGCCCGCTCGACCGGCTCGAAAAGCGTGGACTCATCCGGCGGACACGTCTGGCGCGGGACCGGCGGTACCAGGTGCTCCATCTGACCAAGACCGGCAGCGCGACCGTTCGTGAGATCAAGAAGGCGCTCGCGGAGCATCACGGGCACCTGACCGAGGGATTTTCCGACCAGGAACGGCGAACCTTGATGGACCTGCTGCGCCGTTTCGCTCAGGGCTGATCCGGGCGGGCGGCAACGACGCCGGCGGCATCGAGAATGGCGTCGATGATCGGCTGGTAACTTGTGCACCGACAGATATGACCCGACAGCATTCCGGCGACATCCGCCGCGCTCGGCTGCGGCGTTTCGGCCAGAAGTTGTGCCGCCGACATCAGGATTCCCGCCGTGCAGAAGCCGCATTGCAGGGCGTGATGGCGGGCAAAAGCGGCCTGCAGCGGCGATAGCTGGCCGTTGCCGGCAAGGCCTTCGATCGTCCGCACGTCGCAGCCTTCTGCCTGGACCGCGTAGAGCATGCACGATCGCACGGCACGGCCGTCGACCAGTATCGTGCAGGCGCCGCAGATCCCGTGCTCGCATCCGACGTGCGTCCCGGTCGCGCCGAGGGTGTCGCGCAGAAAGTCCGCCAGCTGCATCCGCGGCTCGGCCCGGCCCGAACGCCGCTTGCCGTTGAGGGTCAGCGTGATCAGCATTTTTTCACCGGCGTCGATCCGCATGGCGGCTCTCCCGTAATTTCTCGGTCGCTTGGCGCAGAGCCGCCGCGACGGCGTTCCGTCCCAGAATTTCCGCAAGATGCCGTCGGTATGCGGCCGTTGCGTGAAGATCGTCGTGCGGATCGCCCGTCCGGCGCGCCTGACTGCCCGCCTCATTCGCCACCTTTTCGTCCGCGACCGCGCCCGAGAATGCCGCCGTAGCGACCAGAACCGGTCGGTCGGCGACGCCGGCAAGGCCCAGCGCCAGGCTCTCGATGCGGCCGTCGGCTCTCAACCGCAGGTGGCAGGCGGCTGCGGCGATGGCGTAATCGCCATGGCGCATGGAAAACTCGCGGAAAGCCGCTCCGGAAATCGCCTGGTCCGCCGGCCAGCGCAAGGCGACGATCATTTCGTCGGGCTTGCACATCGTTGTCAGCGCTCCGCGGAAAAACTGTCGCGCCGGCACGCGCCGTTTGCCGCGTCGCGACGCGAGCTCGATCGCGCCGTCCGTCACCATCAGAACGAGGGGCAGCTCCGCGGCCGGATCGGCATGCGCGATCGAGCCGCAAAGCGTGCCGCGGTTGCGTGTCTGGTAATGGCCGACATGCGGTAACGCCGCCGCGAGCAGCGGCACGCGCGCCGCGATCGCGGCCGAGCGGAGCGCATCGGCCTGCCGGACCGTCGCGCCGGTGACGACCGCATCGGATTCCGATCCGAAGCGATCGAGACCGTCTATCCGGTTGATATCGACGAGCAAGGACGGCGTTACGATCCGCATGTTGAGCATCGCCGCGAGCGATTGCCCGCCGGCGAGAATCCGGGCCTCGTCGCCAGCTTCCGCCAGGAGCGCGAGCGCGGCTTCGAGTGTTTCCGGTCGGGCATAAGCGAATGGCGCGGGCTTCATGCTTTCCTCCACGCGCGCCATAAAATCGCGAGGCGGTTGAGCCAACGGCGGAATATGCCGATACGCGGCGGAGCACCGGCCGTCGGCACGAGGGCGGCGAAGAATTCGTCGATCAACACTCCGATAACGCCGTTCAGGAAGCGGTGACCGAAAGCCGCCGCCGGCCCCAATATCGACGAGCTGAATTCGTAATGGAGGCGGGTTCCGATCGCTTCCGGACGCAGCGCGACGCGCGCTTCGCCCTCGCCGGCGCCGAGCCGGCCCTCGGCGCGGCCGATCAGGCGAAACGCGGTCGGCGGATCGAGATCGACGAAGGCGAGATCGGCCTCGTAAGTGCCGCCGATCCCGGCAACCCTGATCTCGACGGTCGCATGCCATTGATTGGTGCCGGTCGGAACGATGCCTTTGCAACCGGGCAATGCCGAGGCGATGACTTGCGGATCGAGCAACCGCGCCCACGCGGTTTCCGGCGGCATCGGCAGGAGCCGTTCGCCCCGACCGGTCAGGCGCGGGCCGCCCTCGGCGGTCGATTGCCGATCGATGCCGGCCGCCGGCACGCCGCTCTCGCTCTCGACATTGTGCAGCCACGCCCATACGCGCGCCGGGGTCAGCGGCGGCGCGATGTCGAACCGCCCGATCGCATCCGCAACGGCGTTGCAGATCGCGGCCGGAGCGTTCATCGACGAGCCGTCGCCCAAACCCTTGCTGCCGAGCACGGTATTGGGCGATGCGGTTTCCAGGTGGTCGATTTCGAGCGGCGGCATCTCTGGCGCCGTCGGACAGAGATAATCGGCGAAGGTCGCGCTGAGCAGCGTGCCGGTCGGCGCGTACGCGATGCGCTCGAACAACGCCGCACCCACTCCATGCGCAAAGCCGCCACGAACCTGACCCTCGACGAGCGCGGGATTGAGCACGCGGCCGATGTCGTGAACCGTGGCGTAGCGCTTGACCGTCACGCGCCCGGTTTCGGGCGCAACCTCGACCGCGGCGACGTCGCACAGGAAGCTCGTCGTGAGCGCGGCGCGGATGCGATCGCCGGCATCGGGATCCAGGAGATCGGGCGGCGTGAAGGTGGCGGTCTCGCCGACGCCGCCCTCGACGCCGTTCGGCAGGCGGCTCGAGTCCCAGTGGATTTTGGCCGCGAGCCGGGCGATCGGCACAGGCCGGTTGCGCCCGCCGCGTGCCGTCGCCATGCCGTTCGCCAATTCGACCTGCTCGGGCTCGACCCGCAGCTCGGCGGCGGCGACGCGCCGCAGCTTGTCGGCCACGCGCCGCGCGGCCAACGCCACCGCCGACGTCACCGCCGCGGAAAAACGGTTGGCGTAGTTGCCGCTGGTGATCGACCAGGGGTCGAGCGCGGTGTCGACTTCGGTGACGACCTCGATGGTCTCCGGCCGGATCCCCAGCTCGTCGGCAACGATCTGGGCCGCGGTCGTGGCGTGCCCTTGTCCGTTCGGAATGCTGTAGGTCCGAACGACGACGCCGCCCGATGGGTCGATCATCACGCTGGCGCTCGCGGCTCCGCCCGACTTGGGCGAAGCACGCGCGCGCTCGGCCGGATCGACCGCCGTGTTGACGTAAGCCAGGCTCGAAACCGACGTCTCGACCGAGGCGGCAATACCGATTCCGAAAAGCCGCCCTTCGGTCCGCGCGCGGGTACGCTCGGCCTGCAAGGCGTCGTAGCCGGCGCGCGCCAAGGCCCGATCGAGAACGGCGTGGAAATCGCCGCTGTCAAGCACCAGGCCGCTCGCGCATTCGTAGGGGAATTCGCCTGCGGCGACAAAATTCTTCCGGCGGATCTCGGCCGGGTCGAGGCCCAGCTCGGCCGCCGCGCGATCCATCAGCCGCTCGAGCGGAAACACCGCTTGCGGTCCGCCGTAGCCGCGGTTCAGTCCGGCGGGCAGCTGGTTCGTGAGGACCACGGTGTTCGCCACTGCGATGTCGCGGACGCGATAGGGCCCGTTCAGGTTGCCGTGCATGCGATAGAGTGTCGCCGGCTCGGGCGGCCGCAGATAGGCGCCGACGTTATCGAGCTGGTTGAGGCGCAGGCCGAGCAGCGCGCCGTCCGCCGCGAAGGCGCCTTCGATTTGGGTGACGCGTTCCGTCGAGGCCGAGGACGCCGCCAGGTGTTCGAGTCGATCCTCGATCCACTTCACCGGCACGCCGGTCTTGCGGCTCGCGAGCGCCATCAGAACGATATACGGATAAATTCCCTGCTTGATGCCGAAGCTGCCGCCGCTGAACGGCGGCGTGATCAGCCGAAGCCGTGTGCTCGGCACGCGCAACGCGCCGCTCATCAGCAGCTGAAGGACGAACGGACCCTGGAAATTGCTCCAGACCGTGTAGCGATCGGGTGCGGTCTCGAAGTTCGCAATCACGCCGTAGGTTTCGATCGGCGTCGAATTGACCCGTGGATACCGCCATTTCCCCTTCACGATCCGGGCGGCTTTCGCGAAAGCCGCTTCGGGATCGCCGTAGCGGAACTGCCGGTGATGGGCGCAATTGCTTCGCACATCCGGATGCAACACGGGTGCATCCGGCGCGAGCGCCGCCTCGGGATCGACGACCGCGGGCAGCGGCCGATAATCGACCTCGATGAGGGTGAGCGCATCCTCGGCGAGATAGCGATCCTCGGCGACCACGACCGCAACCGGTTCGCCGAAGAAGCGCACGCGATCGACAGCGCACGGATAGTAGGGGGCCGGCAGCCGCAGGACGTTGGCGAAAGGCTCCGACATGCGCGACACGTCGCGTCCGGTCAGGACGCCGACGACGCCATGAGCGGCCTCGGCCCTGCTGACGTCGACGCCGCGGATTTCGGCGTGGGCGTGCGGACTGCGCAGAACGGCGGCGTGCCGCAGGCCGGGAAGCGGCGAGAGGTCGGCCATGAAGCGCCCGGCACCGCGCAGGAGTGCCGCGTCTTCCCGGCGTTCGAGCGAACGACCGAGCCATTTTGCGGCGTCAGTCTTCAACGCGCGTACTCCACCGCCGCCTCGCGGGCATGCAGCCCCGTGGGTTCCCTTAGCATGAAGCGCATGATTCGCTCAATGATTGACAAAACAAAGGGATCGTGAAACGCTTGAAACGGCTCGGTGAACCGCCCGTCCTCTTTCTATGAGGGCACGGCATCGCAGACAAAGCGAAAAAGGGGGGCGAACATGTTCGGACGGCGCATCTCGTTTCGATTCCTCACCCTCGTTGCCGCGGCCTGGTTCGCGGGCTGCCCGCTGCCGACGCCGCCGGCGCACGCCGCCGATCCCGGCGTGACGTCGAACGAGATCCTGATCGGCGCTTTCGGGCCATTGACCGGCCCGGCCAGTTGGATCGGCCTCGGCGCGCGCGACGGCATGCAGCTTGCGGTCGACGAGATCAACGCGCATGGCGGCATCAATGGGCGCAAGGTCAAGCTGTTGTTCGAGGGCGCCCAATCGCCGGCCGAGAGCATTGCCGCCGTCAAGAAGCTGGTGGAGCAGGATCGCGTCTTCGCCCTGGTTCTCGGATCGGGCAGCACCGGTGCCGCCGCCGCCGCCGATTATCTCCGGTCGGTCAACGTGCCGGCGTTCAACATCGTCGGAGCCACGCCGAAAATCCGCCAGCCGTTCTCCCCGCACATCTTCAACGGCGTGTTTCCCAGCGCCGGGACCATTGCGTCGTCGTTCGTCGAAGAGGCGCTGCGCGCCAAACCCAAGAAGGCGGCGATCATCACCGGCACCTACGAGTTGCCGCAGGCGCTGCTGAAGGCGGTCGTGCCGAAGCTGAAGGCGGCGGGTGTCGATGTCGCGACGGTGCAGAGTTTCGACCTCGGTGCCAAGGATTTCACGGCGCAGCTGGTCGAGACCGCGCGCGCCAAGCCGGATGTCGTTGTCTTCCTCGGCCACTATACCGAGGCCGGCCCCGCCTTGCGGCAGGCGCCCGAACTCGGCGCCCGCCAGCCGCGTTGGGTGGTGGACATCTCGGCCATATCGGATTCGCTGCCGGAGATCGCCGGTGCTTCCGCTAATGGCGTGCGCTCGATCTGGATGTTCCCCTATTATTTCAGCGACCCGGCGCCTACGATGCGCGCGTTCGAGAAGAAATGGCACGATCGGTTCGGAAACGCTCCAGGTCGCCCCAATTACGTCGACATGAACGGCTATGGCGACATGTACGTGATGGCGGTCGCGCTGAAGATGGCCGGCAAGAACCTGACGCGCGCCGAACTGGTCAAGGTGTGGAACAACGACATGCATGCGGTCAAGCCGTCCAATTTCGGGTCGTTCGCATCGGACGTGATCTTTCCCGAGACCTTCACGCCCCAGGATCACGACGGCAACAAGGCCTATAGTTCGCTCGAGGTCGTCAACGGGCACTGGAAGGTCGTTAAATAGTCTGCTGTCTCGTGCCAAAGAGCCTGGGCTCGGATGGATGAATTGCCCCAACTGCTGCTCGGTGGTTTGAAGCTCGGGGCGATCTATTCTCTAGCGGCGTTGGGCCTCGTCGTCATCCATAAGGCGACGAAAACGGTGAATTTCGCGCATGGCGCCCTGATCATGCTGGGCGCCTATTTTGGATTCTTCCTGCTGCAGCTGTTCGGGCTGCCCTACGCGCTGGTCTACGTGCTCGCGCCTCTCGGGGTCGGCGCGGTCGCAATCGGAGCGGAGCGTATTCTGTTGCGGCGCTTGCGCCGGTCCGACGCCTTCAGCGGCGTCGTCAGCACGATCTTCATTTCTGTCGCTCTGACCGAGATGATCCGCATCGGCTATAGCACGGAGCTGATGTCGATCCGCAACGTCTGGCCGGGTGCGCCGTGGCTGATCGGCAATCTGGTGATCACTCCGGAAACGCTCTGGGTTCTGTCGGGAGCGCTCGGCTGCGCTCTGGCAGGGGCGCTGCTGTTTTCGACGTCGAGGCTCGGGCGCGCGATGCGCGCCATGGCCGCGAACATGCGGGGCGCGCAGCTCTGCGGCTATTCGGTGGACCTGGTCTATGCCGAGGCGTGGTTCCTCGGCGGGGTTCTCGCGGGGCTTGCCGGCCTGTTCCTTGCGCCGGCAATGGGCATCACGCCGGAGCTCGCCAACATCACAATCGTCCCAGCCTTCGTCGCCGCAGTGATCGGCGGTTTCGACAGCGTCAGGGGTGCGTTGCTGGGCGGCATTCTTCTCGGCATCGTCGAGGTGCTCTCGGCCGCCTATCTGTCGAGCGCGGGCAAGAGCGCGCTCACCTTCACGATTTTGCTCGCGGTGCTGCTGTGGCGGCCGGAAGGGCTGTTTCCGGAGGCCCGCGTCCGCAATGTGTGACCGTGAAATCGTCCTGCGGTGCCTCAAGACGCTGGCGCCGGCGCTGACCGTTGCGGCGATCACGATAGCCAGCCTGGCCGCCAACACCTATGTGCAGTACGTCGTTTCGTTGTGCCTCGTGGCGGCGATCGTGGGCGGCTCCCTCGTCCTGATCGTCGGCCTGACGCGCGTGATCATGCTTGCGAGCGGGGCGGTCATGGCGGTCGGTGCCTACCTCTCGACTATCCTGCTGCAGCAGTACGGCATGCCTTATCCGGCCTCGGTGCTGGCGGCGGGGGCGGCAGGCGCCTTCGTCGGGCTGATCGTGGGGATTCCGGCAAGCCGATTCCGCGGCCATCAGTTGGCGATGGCCACGCTGGTGTTCCAGTTCGTCATTATCATCGGCCTGCGCGAATGGTCGAGCGTGACCGGCGGCGCGGCCGGACTCCATGTCCCGCCGGTCGAGATTTTTGGCCACCGGTTCGCGACGGACCGCGACTATCTCGCTCTGATCGGCGCGGTGACGGCGCTGGTCGTCGCAGTGCTGGGCGTGATCGTCACCGGCCAGTTCGGAAAGGTGCTCCGCGCGATCACCGCGACCGAGGTCGGCGCCGAAGCGTTCGGCATAAACGTCACGGGTTTCCGGCTCGCCGCGTTCGTCATCAGCTCCATGGTCATCGCCGGTGCGGGCGCGCTGCTGGCACCGCGCGTGCGAATCCTCGATCCCGCCAGCTTCGGTTTCGAAAGCTCGATCCTGATGCTCGCCTATCCGATCGTCGGCGGCATGGGATCGATCTGGGGCGGAATTCTCGGCGGCGGCATCCTGAGGGCTTTGCCCGAGCTCCTGCGCGGCGGCGCCGAATACCAGGACCTCATCTACGCGGCGCTGGTTATTCTCGTGATGACGTTTTTCCCGGGCGGCTTCGTGGGCGCGCTTGCCCGCGCCTTTGCCGTTCGCCCTGCGCCTGCGCCGACGATGCGCCTGTCGCCCGCCGCCTTGGCGCGGCCGCCGTCCGTCGAGCCGCCGCCGCGGGCGGATAGCGCCGCCCCGGCACTCGAAATCGTCGGACTGGCGGCAAATTTCGGCGCGCTGCGTGCGGTCGACGACGTCTCGCTGCGGGTCGATGCCGGGGTGATCCACGGCCTGATCGGGCCGAATGGCGCCGGCAAAACAACGCTTTTCAACATCGTTTCCGGCTTCGTCACGCCGGCCGGCGGCACCGTTCGGCTTTTCGGACGCGACGTCATCGGTGAGCCTCCGCGACGGCGCCTGCGTAGCGGCATGACCCGCACCTTCCAGCAGGTGTGCCTGTTCGCGCCGCTCAGCTGCGTCGACAACGTGATCCTTGGACTCGGGCGGACCAGCATCCGGCGGACGTTGTGCGCCAGTGTCGAAGAGACGTTCGGCAGCGCGGCCTATCGTCGGCGCAAGGAGGCCGCATTGGCGGCGCTCGACGCTGTCGGCCTCGTTCATCGCGCCCAGGACAGCGTGCTGTCGCTTTCTCTCGGCGACCAGCGGCGCCTGGAGGTGGCGCGCGCGATCGCGTCGAATCCGCGGCTCGTTCTTCTCGACGAGCCGGTGTCGGGGGTATCCCACGAGGAGCAGGCGAAGATCCTCGCGCTTCTGCGGCGGATCAATGCCGAACGTGCTATTTCGATGTTCGTCATCGAGCACAACATCCATTTCATCCGTCAGCTCTGCACGAGGCTCTCGGTGATGGCATCGGGACGCATCCTCGCCGACGGCAGTCCCGAGATCGTGATCCGCGATGCGGCGGTGCGGAAAATCTATTTCGGTGAATCATGGCAAGCGACCTGATCCTCGAGGTCGAGCGGCTCGGCGTGGCCTACGGTCCGGTCGTCGCCGTCCACGACCTCGACCTGCGGATCGAACGGGGCGCGTCGGTCGCGCTGCTCGGGGCGAACGGGGCCGGCAAGACTTCGGCCGTGGAGGCGATCGCGGGCCTGTTGCCGAAGCGCGCCGGGCGCGTCGCATTCGATGGGCACGACATTACCGCGTCATCGGCGTCGCGGATTGCCCGGTGCGGGCTGGCGCTGGTTCCGCAGGGCCGTGAGCTGTTTCCGACGTTCAGCGTCGATGAAACTCTGATTGCCGGAGCTGCGGCGGCCGAAAACCGCCCGCCGGGCGATCCCGGTAAAATCTACGAGATCTTTCCCCGCCTGTACGAGAAGCGGCGACAGCTTGCCGGGCGCCTTTCGGGCGGCGAGCAGCAGATGCTGGCTATCGGCAGGGCGTTGATGTCGTCGCCGCGCATGCTCGTGCTCGACGAGCCCTCGGCGGGGCTCGCCGTCGGCGTGCTGCGCGATGTCGTGGCGGCGGTGCGGAAAATCCGCGCCGGCGGCGTGGCGATGCTGGTCGTCGAACAAAACCTCGAACTGGCTGCCGAGCTCGCCGAGCGGTGCCTAGTGATGAGCACCGGCGTGGTGCGATGGAGCGGTCCGATGCGCGAGGCCTTTGACAACGAGGAAATCCGGGAGGCGTATTTCGCGTGAGGAAGAGGATGAGCGCGCGCAATACGCGGGTGACGCAGCGTCAGCGGCCTCGAAAGGACGCGGGGGAGGCGATCATGGACAGCGGGACGGGTCCGCAATTCCAACGGATCAATCGCCGGCGGCTGCTCGGCGAGGATCTGACGCGCAACACGATCAACTTCGGCCATCGCACGGCGATCCACGACGTCGCCACCGGCCGCACGCTGACGTTTGCCGAATTCGAGCGCCGCGTGAACTGGGTCGCGCACGGGCTGCTCGATCGGTTGAAGGTCCGCCCCGGGGAGCGGATCGGCGTTCTGGGGCGAAACGAGGTCGATACGCTCACCCTCTATTATGCGGCGAGCCGAATGGGCGCTGTGGTCGTGCCGCTCAACTTCCGCGCCAATGCCGACGAGCTCCGCTACATTCTCGACGACTGCACCGCGACGACATTGGCCGTCTCGATGGAGTTTTCCGACCGCATCGACGCACGCGTGCGGAGCACCCGGAAGGTTGTCACCTTCGGCAGTCCGGCCGGCGACGACGATGTCGCGATGTTGGTCCGCAGGGGAGACTGCGCGCCGCCCGATCTCGAGATCTCGGACCTCGCGCCAGCCTACATCATGTACACGGGCGGCACGACCGGGGCGCCGAAGGGCGTGACCCAATGTCAGGCGGGATACGTGGCGCTGGCGCAGAATATGTTGCTGTCGCTCGCGCCGCAGGGGATCGGACGCACCGATTCCTGGCTGATGGGCGCGCCGCTCTACCACGGCGGCGGTTGGGCATATTCCGTCACGACGCTCCATTTCGGCATGTGTCTCCATCTCCTGCGCGAGTTCGACGCCGCCGAGGTCGCACGGGCGTTCCGGGCGGGATATGGAACCGTGACGTGGTTCGTACCCACGATGAGCCGACGCGTGATCGACCACGCGGAGGCCGAAAAGCTTTCGGCCGACTATTTCGATCATGTGCGGCTGATCGTCTCGGCAGGCGCACCGCTCGATCGCGTCCTCCGTGGCGAGATGATGCGCCGCTTCCGCAAGGCGAAGATTCTCGACATGGTCGGACAGACGGAGGTGACGTCCACGGTCATGGCCCTGTCGGAGGATCGCGACATCGAGGGCAAACCAAACTCGGTCGGTTTGCCGGTTCCGGGCATGGCGGTCGCGATCCTCGACGACAACGACCGTCCACTGCCGCCGGGCCAGATTGGCGAGATCTGCTACCGCGGCAACCAGCTCATGCTGGGCTATTGGAACAAACCCGATTTGACCGCCGCCGCCATGAGCGGCGGCTGGTTCCACTCCGGGGACCTCGGCCGTCGCGACGAAGACGGCGTGATCGCCATGGTGGGCCGCAAGAAGGAGGTGATCAAATCCGGCGGCGAAACGATCATTCCCAACGAGATCGAGGCGATCCTGCGGGAAGTGAACGGCGTCAAGGAAGTCTGCGTCATCGGCGTTCCCGATCGCGACTGGGGCGAGCGCGTCCATGCCGTGATTGCGGACGGCGGCGCCGGCGACCGGGCGGCGCTGCTGGATGCGGTGAAGGCGCATTGCCGCTCGCGGCTATCGGGCTATAAGGTCCCCAAGACTTGGTCGATCGTCGAGCGGCTGCCGACCAGCGCCGTCGGCAAGGTCGACAAGGCGGCGGTTCGTCAGATCGCCGAAAGCGGCTGATCAAGATTTGCCGGCTATGATGGCGGCGATGAAGAGCCGACCCAACCGGTCCGCGCCGTCGCGCGACCGGCGGTCTGGGCCGTGTGCGCCTGTGGCCTTGGCTGGTTCATCGCCGGCGCGACAAACTGCTAGCGCCGGGCCCCCGATCCGTCAGAACGCCTTGACTGCCGCGCCGGGCGGACGGCTGTTCGCTTTCGATATGCGCGGCGTCGGCATCATATTCCTCGGCCAATTCGAGAAGCTCGATCGCGGTAGTCTTCGAGTGGGCGCGTGCCGCGACGTCCCGGCAATGGGTGGCTCGGTCCCGCAACCAGGCAGGGTCCGAAATTCGAAGGCTGGTCATTGGTATCTCCCGTTCGCGTTTTCGCCCACTCTAGTGCCGGACAATCGGCGTCGCTTGATTTGCATCAACCCCGCGCTACGACATCGGCACGCCAAATCAGGCCGCGCCAGCGTGGCATTTCCTTTGTCGGCCCATGTGGTTGCTCCGATCGATCCGCACTCCGCGGCCGGGAAACACCATATCCGCCTGTCGCGGCGTTCGAGGGGAGGAGAACGCGGCTCTAGGCACGCCGCACCGAAACGTGTTACCGCTTGTGCGGCGACATGCCACGCCATCGGAATCAGCGAGACACGGTAAATCTAGGCTTCGAACGCCGCCCGACACCATAAAAATTTCCTCGAAAATTTCCCCTCAAACCGCGTGACCACAGCTCAAAGCGCATGCGGCGCGGTTCCCGCCGCGATCGCCGTCATTCCCGTCGGGCATCAGCCCAGCGCGGAGCTTTGCCGGCATGCGCCCGAACGGGTGCAGGCTCTCGTCGCCGAGGCGCTGAGCCGGCGCAGCCATCCGCTGCTGCCGCTCGCCACGCGGATCGTCGACCGCCTGTCACATTACTGGCTGGCGCGCCAGCTTAATCCGTACCTCGAGGAGATCCGCAATGTCGCGGCGGCGGTTGGCCGGCCGGGCGCCTTCTTCCTCAATACCGTTTACGAATGGGCCTGCTCGACAAGCCTCGCGCCCGCGCCGAGCGGCGGCGGCGCCCGCATGATCCGGGTTCTCGATTGGGGCCTATCGGGCATCGGCCGCCACGTCGTGGTGGCGCGCCACGAGACCACACACGGCCCGTTCTACAACGCGACCTGGCCCGGCTACGCCGGCGTACTGACCGGCATGGCGCCCGGCCGCTTCGCCGCGGCCATCAATCAGGCGCCGCGCGTTCCGGCCGTCGGCCACCCTACGCTGGACGGGATCGTGACGCGGCTGCGCGTGCTGCGGGCGCGCGGCTCGCTGCCGGCCGCCCATCTGCTGCGCCAGGCTTTCGAGCGGGCGTCGGACTTCGACGCGGCGCTCCAGCTGTTGCTCGACGAGAACGTCGAGCTGGCTATGCCGGCGATCTTTGCACTCGCCGGAACCGAGCCGGACCAATATTGCGTGGTCGAGGCGCTCGGCCGGGTGCGGCGTCTGCACCGGCGCGACACGGCGGACGGGGCGGCGCTCGGCGTCGCCAATCGCTGGCTCAGCCCCGACCTCGAGGGCACGCCGCGCAACGAGTCGGTTACGACCGGCCCCGCGCTCACGCCCGAAGCCAACAATGCGGTGCGCGAGACGATGGTCTGCGGGCTCCAGAAATATGAATCCCCGGCGGCGGCCGATCTCGAGGAGCCGGTCCTCAACAGCCATACGGTCATGTTGGTGGTTGCCGATGCACGGCGCGGCACCATGATCGTCGAGGCCCTCGATCCGCCGCCCGGCGCGATCATTCCACGCACGGTTGGGCGCGTCGAAATCCGCCATGAGGACCGCACGGCGGGTCAGTAGGCCGCATAGCTGCGTGCATCGCTGTCGGCGGTTACGCCATCGCCGATATCCGTCTCGATACGCGGGCTTACGGCCGCGCGGCCGTCGCACGCCAATGGACTGCGCGCGCGATGAAGCGGCGGCCAGGCTCTTCAATCAGCCGATAGCTTGCGCCGGAGAGAAGCAGCATCGCCGCCCATGCGGCGGCGCTTGCGGCGAAGTCGGCGGCTGCCGGCGGGAGCGCGCCAGCCAGTAAACCGCCGAGCGCCCGTTTCGGCAGCACCAGATAGGGATGTACCAGATAGATCGAATAGGACACGACGCCAAGCCAATGCGCCGCCCCGCAACCGAGTGCGCGGCCGACGAGGCCGCGGTTGCCGTATAGCCCGAGCACCAGCGGCGGCAAGAGCGGATAGATCATGAGATCGTCGGGCGCGAAGGCGAATCCCGCCACTACGAGCGCGAACACGACGCCCAAGACCGCGTCGTGCGCCAGCCATCGCATCGGGCGTCGCGCCCGCGCCATCCGGAACATGAGCAATCCCAGCACGAAGCCGCCGAGGCATCGCAGCAACGGCTCGATCGTCGCGCCGTCGTAGGCGTCGAGCATGCCGCTGTGCGCTTCGCCGTCGCGGCGCGTCAACGCCGCCGTGAGGCCGATGCCTGCCGCCGCCAATATCGCCGACGCCAATGCGGCGCGCCTGGTGCTGAACAGCGTCCAGCCGACGAGCAACGGAAACGCCAGATAAGCGGCCCATTCGGCGCTCAGCGACCACGCGGTGCCGTCGAAGCTCGGTCCGAAGCCCCACGACTGCACCATGAGCAAATTGGCTGCGCCGACCGCGAGCGGATGGCGCAGCCGCGGATAAGGCAGCAGCGGCACGGCGTAAGTTTGGCCGAGGCCCGCCGCCATATAAGCGACCGAGCCCGCCAGCAGGACGACATAGAGTGGATAAATGCGAGCGACCCTGCGGATCAGGAATTCGCGCCAAGCCTCGCCGCTCCAGCCCGGCGCAAACCGGGCACCATAATTGAGAGCGAGGACGAAGCCGCTCAACACGAAGAACAAATCGACCCACAGATAGCCGCGGCCGATCACACGTCCAATCGCGCCGGCGCTGCGGAGCTCGGGGTTGATGTGATAGAGCGCCACCATGACGGCGGCAACGCCGCGCAAACCAGTCAGCGCGCGCACCTCTCCATGCCGCGCTTGCGCGGTGCCACGCGGCGGGAAATATGCTTCAGCCGACACCAAACGCGCTCAGTCGCCATCAACGATCATCCGACATCAACGAATGCGGCGGACAAGCGTTCGTGACATTTGCGTGATTCTTGCGCCCAAAATGCGGCGGAATCCCCGCGTCGCCTGAGCCTTGACCCAGATCAACGCGACCGGCGTGCGCCTATGGCCACCTCGATAGTGCCGCGTGCCCGATCGTTCGCGCGGAGCATGGTCGTTGGTCGTATGTCATGTGGAATTTTCGTCACGCCGCCGTGTGCATTCTGGCGGCGATCCTCGCGCTCCTTTCCAGCGGCGCATCGGCGATGGCGCAAGGCGGGGCCGCTGCGGTACCGATCCTGGTCTACCATCGCTTCGGTCCGGTGGCGGCCGACGGCATGACGGTCACCACCGGCGTCTTCGAGGATCAGCTGGCGTGGCTGCGCACGCATGGCTATCGGGTGATTCCGCTGCGGACGCTGGTCGCAGCATTGAGCGATCCGGCCGCGGCGCTGCCGCCGCGCGCCGTGGTCGTCACCGTCGATGACGGCCACCGGACGGTTTACAGCGACATGCTGCCGCTGATCCGACGGGAGCGCCTGCCGGTAACGCTGTTTCTCTATCCCTCGGCGATCTCTAACGCCGATTACGCGATGACCTGGGATCAGGTCGCGGAAATCGCGCGCACCGGCCTCGTCGACGTCCAGTCCCACACTTATTGGCATCCGAATTTCCGGCGCGAGCGGGCGCGGTTGGCTCCCGATGCCTATCGCGCGTTCGTCAAGACTCAGCTGGAACGCTCCAAGGAGGTCATCGGCCGGCGTTTCGGCGCTCCCGTCGACATGCTGGCCTGGCCGTTCGGCATCCACGACGCCGAGTTGGAGAGATGGGCCGCGGCCGCCGGCTATCGTGCCGCTTTCACGCTCGAACGCAGGCCGGCGCGGCGCGGCGCCGACCTGCTGGCTCTGCCGCGTTACCTCGTGACCGACGCCGACCGCGGCGCGCGTTTCCGCGCCATCATCGAAGGCGCGGAGCGGGGGAGGCCGGGCTCATGATGCGCATCGCCTGCGGCATCGTCGCTTCGGTCGCAGCGCTGTCGATGCTCTGCGCGGCGTCTTCGGCGCGCGAGCTTTCCGGTCGCGTTGTCGACGCGCAAACCGGCGCCGGCATTGCCGGCGCGATCATCACGGTCGACGGGCGTCCGACCACTGCCGACGCCGCCGGCCGCTTCCGCATCGTCGGTGCGCGCGATACGCTGCGTGTGCGAGCACCCGGCTATCGCCGGCGGGACTTTGCGGCGGCCGACGACGGCGAAGCCGAAATCCGCCTGACGCCCTTTACGCCCAAGGCGCTTTATCTCTCGTTCTACGGCGTCGGCAGTTCGGCGCTGCGCGGGGCGGCGCTGAAGCTCATCCGTCAGACCGAGCTGAACGCCGTCGTCATCGACATCAAGGGCGATCGCGGCCTTGTCGCCTATCGCAGCGCGATTCCGCTGGCCGCGGAGATCGGCGCGCAGCGCACCATCACCATCCCCGATCTTCCGGGCCTGCTACGCGACCTTCACAATCAAGGCATCTATACCATTGCCCGCATCGTCGTCTTCAAGGACGACCCGTACGCCGCCGCGCGACCCGATTTCGCAGTGCGACAGTCGGGCGGGGAAATCTTCCGCGACCGCGAAGGGTTGCGCTGGATCGACCCGATGCGCCGCGAGGCGTGGGATTACGATATCGCGATCGCGGTCGAGGCGGCGCGCGCCGGCTTCGACGAAATCCAGTTCGATTATCTGCGCTTTCCCGACGGCCGCCGCGCCCATATCGCCATGCCGGGCGGCCAGGAAGCGCGAACCCACGCCATCGCCGGCTTCGTCGACGCAGCGCGCGAGCGGCTCGCGCCGTACAACGTGTTTCTTGCGGTCGACGTCTTCGGTTACATCTGCTGGAATGTCGACGACACCCATATCGGCCAGCGGCTCGAGGACTTGGTGCCGCGGGTCGACTATCTCTCGCCGATGCTCTATCCCTCCGGCTTCCAATTCGGCATCCCGGGTTATCCCAACCCCGTCACGCACGTTTATCAGATCGTGCGGCGTTCGCTCGACCGCATCAGCGCTCGAATGCACGTCTCGCCGCGGCGCATACGGCCGTGGCTGCAGGCCTTCAAGGATTACGCCTTCGACCGCCGGGTGTTCGATGCCGACGAGATCCGCACCCAGATCCGCGCCGCCGCCGATTTCGGCAGCGACGGCTGGATGCTTTGGAATCCGCGGAATATCTATACGGATCAAGGACTTGCCGCAGAGGCGGAAACCGCCTGTCGCTAAACCCGAGCGGCCCGATATGGCATAATGGGTTGTGACGGGGTTCCGGGTGTCGTTGCGAAATCGCGTGTTGTCGCTCATGGCGCTGCTCGCCGCGGCGGCGGCGGTCGCGCATGCGGCGGTCGCCGAGACGCCGGTTGCCTCGGCGACGCCGGCACTGGCGGCGATCGCACCCGCTGTCGAGGCGGAGATCGCGGCCGGCCACGTGCCCGGTGCGGTGGTGGTGGTCGGCGAGCACGGCCGGGTCGTCTACCGCCATGCCTTCGGATTGCGCGTGGCGGGTCCGAGCCCCGTGCCGATGACCGTCGATACGATCTTCGACCTCGCCTCGCTGACCAAGGTGGTCGCGACCACAACCGCGGTGATGCAGCTGGTCGAGCGGCACCGGCTGCGCCTATCCGATCCGGTGGCGAAATACTGGCCGGCGTTCGCGCGCAACGGCAAGGCCGCCATCACCGTCGAGCAACTGTTGACACACACATCGGGTCTCGTGCCCGATCTCAGCCTGCGCACGGCGTGGTCGGGCGCAGCTTCGGCCCACGCCCTGATCGTCGCGGCGTGGCCGCACCAAGCGCCGGGCACGCGCTTCGCCTACAGCGACATCAACTTCATCGTTCTCGGCGAGCTGGTGCGGCGGATCAGCGGTGAGACGCTCGATGTTTATGCCGCGCGGCACATCTTCGGTCCGCTGCGCATGGCCGACACCGGCTTCCGCCCGCCGCGCGCGGAGCGCGCGCGCATCGCGCCGACAGACGTTCAGGGCGGCGTGCTGCGCTGGGGCGAGGTCCAGGATCCGACGGCCGACCGCATCGGAGGCGTTGCCGGCCACGCCGGTCTTTTCGGCAGCGCCGACGACCTGGCGCGTTTCGCTCAGATGCTGCTCGACGGCGGTAGCCTGGGCGGGCGCCGCATCCTCGAGCCAGAATCGATCCGCCGCATGACGTCGCCGCGCGAATTGCCTGGCGGGATCGTCCGCGGCCTCGGCTGGGACATTGCGTCGCCCTATGCCGGCGGCGAGGACGGCGCCTTCGGGCCGGGCTCCTACGGTCACACCGGCTACAGCGGCACGTCGCTGTGGATCGATCCGAAGCGCGGGGTCTATCTGATCGTTCTCACCAGCCGGCTCTATCCCGACGATCGCGGCGACGCACGACCGCTGCGCGCGGCGCTGGCGCGGATCGTTGCCGGCGCGGTTTCGCCGCACGTGCTCACCGGCATCGACGTTCTCGAAGGCGAGCGTTACGCGCCGCTGGTCGGAAAGCGCGTCGGACTGCTGACCAACGCGACCGGGCGCGACGCCGCCGGACGCCGTACGATCGATGTCCTGGCACGCGCGCCCGGCGTCAGGCTGACCGCGATCCTGAGCCCGGAGCACGGCCTCGGCGCTGATCGCGACGGCCTGATCCCGTCCGGCATCGAGCCCGCGACCGGCCTGCCGGTCTACAGCCTCTACGGCGCCCATCTACACCCGCCGCCCGTCCTCATGGCGAAGCTCGACGCGCTGGTGGTTGATCTGCAGGATGTCGGAGTCCGCTTCTACACCTATGCGACCACCATGGCTTATGCGATGGAGGCCGCGGCCCGCGCCGGCGTTCATGTCTACATACTCGACCGGCCCGATCCGATCGCCGCTTCGGTGGTGCAGGGCCCGGTTTTCGACGTGAAGCATCGCTCGTTCACCGGCTATTTTGCGCTGCCGGTGCGGCACGGCATGACGCTGGGAGAGCTCGCGGAGATGTTCAATGCCGAGTACCGCATCGGCGCCAAGCTGTCGGTGATCGCTATGCGCGCCTATCGCCGCAATCTCTGGTTCGACGAGACCGGGCTCGCCTGGGTCAATCCCTCACCCAATCTGCGTTCGCTCGAGGAGGCGACCCTTTATCCCGGCGTCGGCTTGGTCGAAGGCGCCAATGTCAGCGTCGGACGCGGCACCGCGACGCCCTTCGAGCTGGTCGGCGCGCCGTGGATCGACGGCAAGGCGCTGGCCGGTTATTTGCAGGCCCGCCGCATCGCCGGCGTGCAATTTGCCGCCGCCACCTTCACGCCGCTCGTCGACCGCTATGCGCACGAACCATGCCATGGCATCCGCATCGCGATCACCGACCGGAGCGCGCTCGACGCGCCGCGGCTCGGCATCGAGCTCGCCGCCGCGCTCCACCGTCTCTATCCGCAGCGGTTCGAAATCGGTCGCGTGCTCGGTCTGGTGGGGTCCCGACGGACGCTCGCGGCGATCGAACAGGGCGTCGATCCGCGCGATGTGGCCCTACAATGGCGCGGCGATCTCGAGGCGTTCGAGGCGCGCCGCGCGAAGTATCTGCTCTATCCGTAGCGGACCGCGCCTAGAACGTGATCGTCGTGCGGAGGCCGAATACCGCCTCGTCGCCGACGATCTGTGCGGCGTTTTGCGGGTTCCGAATGCCGCCGCCGGGATCGATGACGTACTGGAAATCGGGCTGCAGCTGCCACCACGGCGCAACCTGGTACTGATACGTCACCTCGATGAAGTGTTCCGCGCTTCGCACAGGGACGGCGGCGTCGCCGAACCGGGCAGTATCGCGGTCGAGATCGCTGGCGCGGCCGCTGACATGGGCCCAGCCGTAGCCGACGCCGAAGGTGTCGTCGTCGCGTCCCGGCAGCGGCGATTTGAGGGTCATGCCGGCGTTGAGGCTCCAATCGATCAGGTTGCGGTCCTCGGGCGCGCCCATCGCGCGCACGAAAACATTGAGCGCCTTCGGTCCGCCGGTTTGCCGCCAAACCGTCTGGTCGGCCACGCCGTAGACGCTGAAATTGCCCCGGTGGCGAAGGGCGTTGCCGTTGCTCGCCGGATCGGCCAACGACCGCCCGTTGTTGTCGAAGCGCTGGTCGAGAAAGCTGGCGCTGTCGTACCAGGCGCCGAGCTTGTAGGTGCCGGGCAGGCCGCAGGCGATGGTGCCGCAATTCTTGGCGGGAGCGGGATTGGCGGCGTATTGCAGCTCGCCGATCCACAGCGCGCCGGTGTTGAGGTTGAACCGCGTGCCGGAGGCCTCGGCGCCGCGTAGCTGGGAATCGTCACTGAACGGGCCGCCCGGCGGATTGTCGTCGAACACGCCGGCGAGAACGGTCAACGCCTCGCTCGGCTGCAGGCGCACCCGCACGCCGGGCGACGATAGCGGATAAGCCGGGCCGCCGGCATACAGATCGGCCGACGGAACCATCGGCCAGCCCATCATCGTATTGACGAAAAGACTGGAGGACTGGCTGGCCATGAACTCCTGATCGAGGCTCTGCTGCCCGAGCTTGAGGTCGGCCTTGCCGCCGAGAAATTCCTGCCGATACCACAACTCCCACAGCCGGATCGCGCGGCTCGCCTCGATGCCGCTGGCGGTCTGCAGCGTGCCGAGGTTGTCGCTGCTGAGATTGCGGCCGTGAATCTGCAGTGCGCTGGCGTCGAGCGTGCCGCCGGCCCAGCCGAAGGCCTTTTCGGTGTCGAGACTCAGGCCCATCGTCGTCAGTCCGTCGTAATCGGCGCCGGTGCGGATCCCGCCGGTGACGTTGCCGAGCACTTCGCTGATTTCCTGAAGAGTGAGTGCGACGCCCACCCGCTGCAACCCGGGGCGCAAACCGCCCATATCGCCGAAAAGATCGGCACGCTCCCAGAGGCCGCCGGGCGCGGCATCCGCGCCCTCGGTCTGAGCCGATGCCGGCGTCAGGCACGTGGCGACCAGCACCCAGCCGAAAGCGCCGAGCAGAATGCCGCCGTGCCGCTTGATCGCTCGTGGTATTCGGCGCGAAATCGACGGCATGCCCTACCGTATATTATAGCGTAACCCTGGACGCGCCGAACGCTACGTTATACCGTCGGGCCGAATCAAGAGCGTCTGTCGACGCCGTCAATTTTCCGGAGGCAGCGTGAAACATCTTCCGGCCCTGGCGGTCGTGCTGACGCTGCTGGCCGCCGTCGGGCCCGCGGTGGCGGCGAATCCGATCGCGATCGTCGCCGCCGAGAATTTCTACGGCGACGTGGCGGCGCAGATCGGCGGCAGCGATGTGCGGGTGACGAGCATTCTCGCCAAACCCGGTCAGGATCCGCACCTGTTCGAAGCCAGCGCGTCGGCGGCCCGCGCCGTCTCGACCGCGCAAATCGTGATCTACAGTGGCATCGACTACGACCCCTGGATGCCACGCCTCCTGGGCGCCGCGCCCAGCGCCGATCGCCGGGTCATCGTCGTCGCCGACGTGATCGGCCGGAAGATCGGCGACAATCCGCATATCTGGTACGATCCGGCGACGATGCTGGCCCTGGCGGAAACCCTGACCGAGCAGTTGAGCGCTGCCGATGCGGCACACCGGGCGGATTACAGCGGCCGCTTCGCGCGTTTTCGCCAGTCTTTGGCGCCGGTGCTGGCCCGGATCGCGGCGCTCCGCCGCCGCCTGGCGGGCACGGCGGTCACCGCAACCGAGCCGGTCTTCGGCTATATGTTCGACGTGCTGGGAATGCGCGTCGAGAATCTATCCTTCCAAACGGCGGTGATGAACGGCACCGAACCGAGCGCAACCTCGGTCGCCGCGTTCGAGGACAGCCTCAAGACGCGTCGCGTCGGGCTGCTGGTCTACAATCGCCAGGTTTCCGATCCGCTCGCCGAACGCATGGTGGCGCTTGCGCGCAGCGCGGATATTCCGGTCGTCGGCGTCACAGAAACCGAGCCGCCGCACACCTCGTATCAGGACTGGATGATGAGCGTGCTCGACGCCGTCGACCATGCGCTGCGGCGGTAGCCGCCGATGAACGCGATCGAGCTCCGCAACGTCCGCCTCGTTCTCGGCGGTCGCGTGATCCTGGACGACATCACCCTCGATGTGGCCGCCGGCGAGTTCGTCGGCGTCCTGGGACCCAATGGTTCCGGCAAGACGACGCTGATGCGCGCTATGCTCGGACTGTTACCGCCGGCCCGCGGCACCATCCGGGTCCTCGGCCAACCGGCGATGCGCGGCAATCCCGGTGTCGGGTATCTTCCCCAGACGCAGGGCGCCGTGACGATCACCCGGCTGAGCGGCCGTGATTTCATTGCCAGCGCCGTCAACGGCGATCGCCTCGGCCTGCCGATTGCGAGCCGCGCCGCCGGAGCCGAGGTTGACCGCGTTCTCGATCTGGTCGGCGCGCGTGCACTGGCGCGGCGGCCGCTGACCGAAATTTCGGGCGGCGAGCGCCAGCGCCTGCTGCTGGCGCAGGCGCTCATCGGCAGGCCCCGCCTCGTGCTGCTCGACGAGCCGTTGATCAGCCTCGATCCGCGGCATCAAAACGAGGTGATCGCATTGGTGCAGTCGCTGCGACGGGAATTGCGCATGACCGTGCTGCTCAGTGCGCACGAGCTCAATCCGCTGCTCGGGGCCATCGACCGGGTGCTGTATCTCGGCAGCGGCCATGCGGCGCTCGGCACCGTCGACGAAGTTATCACCGGGCCAGTTCTGTCGCGCCTTTACGGCTCGGAAATCGAGGTGCTTCGCCTGCGCGGTCGGATTTTCGTGATGTCGGGCGGCCATCATGTCGAGGGTGGCGGCCATCGGCACGACGCCGCACCGTCTCTTCCGCATGACGGGCACCCGGCGCCTTCGAGCCATGTTTGAATACGAATTCATGCGCAACGCCTTCGCCGCGGCGACCGTGGTCGCGGTGGTCGCAGGCGCGGTCGGCTATTTCCTGGTGCTGCGCAGCCAGACCTTCGCCGGTCACGCGCTCGCGCATGTCGGCTTCACCGGCGCGACAGGAGCGGTCCTGATCGGCGTCTCGCCGCTGTGGGGGCTCGTTCTGGTGACGCTTGCGGCGGGACTCGGCATGGGCCTTCTCGGCGATCGGCTGGCGGAGCGCGACGTCGCGATCGGTCTGGTGCTCGCCCTCTCGTTGGGGCTCGGATTGCTGTTTCTGCATTTTTTCACGGCCTATGCGACGCAGGCAACGGCGCTTTTGTTCGGCAACGTGCTCGGGGTCAACCGCCGCACGGTCTGGATTCTGCTCGTTCTCGGCGCGATCAGCCTCGCCTTCCTGGCGACGATCTCGCGGCCGCTGTTGTTCGTCAGCCTGCAGCCGGAGCTCGCCGAGGCGAGGGGCGTGTCGCCGCGGCTTTATTCGGTGCTGTTTCTTGCGATCGTCGCCCTGACGACCGCTGAATGCGCGCAGATCGTCGGCGTGCTGCTGGTTTTCGCGCTCATGGTCGGCCCCGCGGCCGCGGCGCTGCGCTGGACGCACACGGTCTTGAGCGGCGTCGTATTGGCCGCGGTTCTTGCGGTCGCCGAGGCGTGGCTGGGGCTGACCTTCGCCTTCTATACCGACTGGCCGACCAGCTTCTGGATCACAGCGCTCAGCGTCGCGATCTATCTCGTCGCCTGTCTGCGACGGTCCGCCGCCGTGCATGATCCCGCGGCGTCGGCGTGAGGCCCTCCTTCAGCCTGCGTGCGAGCAAGCGGCGCAGGTTCCCTCGATCTCGACGACGGCGTCACGCAGGTGGAACCCTTGGCGCTCGGCGGCATGCGCCAGCGCCCGTGCCGCGGCGGGATCCTCGATTTCGGCAACCGTTCCGCACTCGCGGCAGATCAGGAACTGCGCGCCGTGGCGGTGGCCGGTTTCGGCGCAAGGCACAAATGCGTTGAGACGCTCGAGGCGATGAATCAGGCGTTGCGCCAGCAGGAAGTCGAGCGCGCGATAGATCGTCGGCGGCACCGCGCCGCGGCGAACGCGCTTGAGGCGATCGAGAAGCTGATAAGCCGTAACCGGGCCGTCCGCCTGCAGAATCAGGCCGAGGACACTGCGGCGCAGGTGCGTGAGTTGCGCACCTTGGCGTGCGCACGTCCGGGCCGCTTGGTTGAGCTGCGCCGCGATACGGCGGCGCCCCTTCGCAGTCATGGCCGATCCCGACACAGGCTGGCGGTGTTATATTATATCGTATGGGGCCGGATCCGCCAACGGTGCGGCGTTGCGGGAGTGCCGCCCTAACGCAACGCTGCGGCGACAATGCCGCCGCCGGCCAGCGCGACCAGCGCACCGGCCGCCGGCAAACTCGCGCGCCAGCCGGCGAAGGCGACGGCGTAAGCCGCCTTAAGCACGTTGTTCGACGACATGGCGATCAGCACCGCGCTGATCAGAGCATCGAGTGGCATGGAGCCGCGCCCGCCTTGCGCCAGGCTCAAGACGAACGGGTCGATGTCGACGAATCCGACGACAGCGGCGAGCGCATTAACTCCGAAGGCGCCGAAGCGGCTGCGTGCCCATTCGGTGGCGATCGAGGTGACGACGAAAAGCAGGGCGAAAATCGCGGCCGCAGTGAGTTCAAGAGGGTTGCGCGGCCGCGCGCGGCCGACCGTCGGCGCGGTCGGCCGGGCACGGCGGTATTGCAGTGCCGCCAGGACGGCGCCGACGGCGCACAGCGCCAGCGCCGTCGGCGCAACGCCGAGCGCGAGCGGCAGATCGAAAATGGCGACAATGAGCAGAATGCGCAGATACATGATCGCCGTCGCCAGGATGATGCCGGCCTGCGCCGCCGCGTTGGTCGTGGGCTCGGTCGCCGCCGCTCGGGCCAGAACCACGGTGGTTGCAGTCGACGAATAGAGGCCACCCAGAAAAGCCACCGTCAGATCGCCCCGCGACGGCGTGACAAACCGCTGCAGCAGATAGCTCGCATAGGACAGCGTGCACACCACCAACAGCGCGAGCCATGCCTTATACGGTGTGATGGCGGTCAACGTCGTGACCCGCTCGTCCGGCAACAGCGGCAGCACGATTCCGGTGAGGATCAGGAACTCGGCCGCAGTGACGATTTCGCCGATCGCCAGTCGCTGCGCCAGGGCGTGAAGTCGTTCGCGGCCGGTCAGCAGCAGCACGGCCGCCACCGTGGTACCGACGACCAGCCACGGCGGAAGCGCGAGCGCCGCCGGTCCGATCAGGTAGGCGAGCACGTTACAGACCGGCGCTACCAGCTCGACCGTGAAGCCGCCGTCTTCGGCGCGTTCGCGGAGCTGGTGCCAATACGAAATCGCAAGCCACGCCCCGAGGACGACGAGGCCGGCGACGAGAGCGACCTTGCGGTCGCCGTCGAGCAGATAAAGCAGCCCGCCCGACAATGCGAGAAGCGGGAAGGTGCGGATGCCGCCTGGCCGGGCGAGACCCGTGTGAACGTGGAACTCCTCGAAAGCGAGGCCGAAGAACAGCGACAGGCCGAGGATCAGGGCGAATTTGATGACTAGCGGATCGAGCGGCAAGGGCCCCTACGCGTATCGGTTCGAGCGTTCCTCATCCGCCATAGAAGACGTTGTCGCCGAGGTCTTTCATCTCCAGGATCGCGGCATCGGGCCGGCCGACGGGCGGCTTCATGAGATGCGCCTCGACGACCTCGCCCACGACGATGTGATGGTCGCCTTCGGCCACGACGGACTTGATGCGGCATTCGACCGCCGCCGGAACGTCGTTGAGGATCGGCGCACCGGTGACTCCCGCGTGGTAGCTCTGGCCGCTCAACTTGCCCTCGCGCACGTCGGCCGGCCGGAAGAAGGTAAAGGCGAGCGGCTTCTGATCCTTGCCCAGCATGTTGAGCGCGAAGGCGCCGGCGGCTTTCACCGTTTGATACGAGGCGGCGTCGGCCTTGACGCCGACGACGAGGAGCGGCGGCGCAAACGCGGTCTGGGTCACCCAGTTGACCGTTGCGGCGGCGATCCCACCCTTGCCGTCGTTGGCGGTGAGGACGTAGATGCCGTAAGGAATCATGCGCAATGCGGTTTTCTTGGCGTCTTGGTTCATAGCGATTCCTCGCGAAATCCAATGGATGGATGCGCCGATAGGGCGCGGACGATGGGCGCTTAATCTAGCATCGCGCCGGGCTCGGATTCGACCGCGATGTTGACGGCGTCGGTGCGGTCGATGAGGCCGCCAAGCGGATACCCGGCTTACTGTCGGGACCTAACCGGGCGGCGGATCTACCGGCGGCAGTCGGGGAGGTGGCCGACCGGCGCTCTCCATCGGCGCCGTCGGCGCGGCGGCTAGAGGTCGCGCAATCCGAGAACGGCGATGGACGCCGCGGCAACGGCGCAGGCGGCAAGGAATGCGACGCTTTCCTTCCAGTCTGCAATCCCACTGGCGGCGAAAGCCCATGGCCGATCATCCCGGGCTTCCGCTGCGTCGTCGAAGACGAATCGGCCGATGATTTGTTCGCGCGGTGTCCGCATCGCTTTGCCTCGCCCCATGCAATCGCGGTCACGTCACGACGCCCGCGGCGCCTTGAGCTAGATCAAGAAAAAGCACTGGCCGCCGCGGCGCGATTTTCGTGGCCGCTTGCGCCTTTGACCCAGATCAAGGCCGGCCTGGCACCATCCCCTACGATTGCGACGATTTGTGCGCCACGGATCCGTGGACATGCCTGATATCCGGACACCTCAAACCCCGCGCGAGCCTGCGGCCGGTGGCACGGCCGCCGCCGCCGAGGAAGCGCCGCCGCCCTCCACATCGAACGCGTCGCTGCTTCCGGACGAGCCGGCGGCTGACACCACCCGCGCCGAGGTTTTCGATCGCCTGATGCATGCTTGGCAGGCGCGCTTCACCGCGACGATATCGCCGGCGGCGCTGCTCATTGCCTATTTCGACTGGGCGGTCCATCTCGCCAATGCGCCGGGCAAGCAGGTCAACCTGATCGAGAAGGCGATTCGCAAATGGATACGCCTCGCGCTTTATCTGTCGCGCGTCTGCAAAGGAATGGAGTGCCCGCCGTGCATCGAGCCGCTGCCGCAGGATCGGCGCTTTGCCGACGGGGCGTGGCGGCAGATGCCTTTTGTGGCGATCTACCAGGCCTTTCTGCTGCACCAGCAATGGTGGCACAACGCAACCACCGGCATTCGCGGCGTATCGCTCCAGCACGAACGCGTCGCGGCCTTCGCGACGCGCCAGATCCTCGACGTCTTCGCGCCATCGAATTTTCCCCTCACCAATCCGGAGATCCTGCGCCGCACGCTCGCGGAAGGCGGGCAGAACTTCCTGCGCGGCGCCCAGAATTTCATCGAAGACTGGGAACGGGCCGTGGCCGGTCGCAAGCCGGTCGGTGCTGAGGCATTCGTCCTCGGCCGCGACGTCGCCGTTACGCCGGGGAAGGTGGTCTATCGCAACGACCTGATGGAATTGATCCAATACGCGCCGATGACGGAGACCACGCGGCCCGAGCCGGTTTTGATCGTGCCCGCCTGGATCATGAAGTACTACATCCTCGACCTGTCGGCGGAGAACTCGCTCGTCCGCTATCTCGTCGCCAACGGCTTCTCGGTGTTCATGGTGTCGTGGCGCAATCCGACGGCCGCGCAGCGCGATGTCGGCATGGACGACTATCGTCGCCTCGGCGTCGAGCGGGCGCTCGACGCGATCGCAGCCATTTGCCCGGATCGCAGGGTGCACGCGTGCGGCTACTGCCTCGGCGGCACGTTGCTGGCGATCGCGGCGGCTGCCATGGCGCGCGACCATGTCGATCGCCTGGCGACGATCACGCTGTTTGCCGCCGAGACCGATTTCACCGAGGCGGGCGAGCTGACGCTGTTTCTCGGCGACAGCCAGGTCGCCTATCTCGAGGACGCGATGTGGGAGCAGGGCTATCTCGATACGCGCCAGATGGCCGGCGCGTTCCAGCTGCTCCGCTCCAACGACCTCATCTGGTCGAAGATGGTGCGGCAGTATCTGATGGGCGAACGCGCACCCATGAACGATCTCATGGCGTGGAACGCCGACGCGACCCGCATGCCCTATCGCATGCACTCGGAATATCTTCGCGAGCTGTTCCGCGAGAACCGCCTCGCCGAAGGCCAATACCGGGTCGAAGGCCGTCCCATCGCCTTGACCGACATCAGGCAGCCGATTTTTGCCGTCGCGACGCAGGCGGATCACGTCGCGCCCTGGCGCTCGGTATACAAAATCCATTTGCTGACCGACACCGAGGTAACGTTCCTGCTGACCTCGGGCGGCCACAACGCCGGCATCGTCAGCGAACCCGGCCACCCGCACCGCGTCTACCAGATCGCGCGCCGCGGCGCCGACGGCCGCTATGTCGACCCCGATACCTGGATCGCGACCACGCCCGTCGTTCGCGGCTCCTGGTGGCCCGCCTGGAGCGATTGGCTCGGCCGGCATTCTGCGGCGCCGGCGACGCCGCCGCCGACGGGCGCCCCTGCAAAGGGCTTTCCGGCGCTCGCCGATGCGCCCGGGCGCTATGTGATGGAACCCTGATGGTCGCATGCCCGAGGCGGCGGACGGTTTCCGTCGCCTTCGGGCCGTCTTGACCTGAATCAAGGTGCGGAGAGGGTGCCGCTATACGCTCCATCCCGATCGCAGAGGAGAGAGAGCCATGCGCACCTCGAACCAGACCAAGAACCCGGTCGCGCTCAACATCAGCCCCGAGAAGGTCGGCTTCATCATTCTCAAGGCCCGCGAGTTCGACGCCAAGGTCGAGCCGGTCGAGCCCGATCCCGGCTCCAACCCTGCCGACGATGCCGACAGCGAAATTCTCGAGGATTACGAGGACGATCCGACGCTGGAGGAGCTCCGCGGCGCGATCGAATCGCTCGACGACGACGAGATCGTCGATCTGATCGCGCTGGCCTGGGTCGGCCGCGGCGATTTCGAGCGCCGAGAATGGGCCGAGGCCCGCCGCCTCGCCGGCGAGCGCCATCGTGGGCGCTCGGCCGACTATCTCATCGGCATGCCCGCACTGGGCGATTATCTCGAGGAGGGGCTTGCCGTGCTCGGCCACGCGGTGCCGGATCAGGCGGCCGGCCGTCTCTGATGGCACGGGCGGGGAGGAGCCGCGCGGCGGCTACTCAGGCAAGACTGGACCGAACCGATCGCGATGCGATGATCGCGGCGGTTGTTGCGCAAACCGCCGCGACGGCGACGGTTACCGGCCGGGCGACCCTCAATCCCCGCGTCCTCGCCGCGCTGTCGCGAGTGCGCCGCGAGGCCTTCGTGCCGGCGGCCGACGCCGGTCTTGCCTACGTCAATACTTCGCTGCCGATCGGCCACGGCCAGACGATCCTGCAGCCGTTCCTGGTGGCATTGATGACCGAATTGCTCGACCTGTCGTCCAACGACGTCGTCCTCGAGATCGGAACCGGCTCGGGATATCACACCGCGATCCTCGCGGCGCTTGCGCACAAGGTTTTCAGCGTCGAGGTTTTCCCGGATCTGGTCCGCCGCGCGCGGCACATCCTGGCGCGCGAAGGATGCCGCAACGTCGCCATCCGCTGCGGCGACGGCGCGCTCGGCTGGCCCGAACACGCGCCGTACGACGCGATCCTCGTGGGCGCGGCGGTGGATCGCGTTCCGCCGGCCCTGCTCGCGCAGCTGCGTGCGGGCGGCCGGATGGTGATTCCGATCGCGGACGGGGATCACGCGCAGCGTCTCGTGCTGATCAACAAGGACGCTCTCGGCGCCGTTCGGCAATACCCGATGCTGCCGGTCACCCTCGTGCCGCTGGTCGAGACGGCGGCGGATGCCGGCTGACGGCGGGGTCCCGCATGCCCGACTCAAGCAGCATCGCCGATCCGATCGGAGTCCTCCTCGAGCGGCGACCGATCGTCGTCCGTTCGGTCCTGATCGGCGAGCGTCTCGACACTCGCGGTCTTGAGCAGCAGGAAACGCTCGGCCGCGCGCCGCTGGTCATACGTGTGCGCGAAGGCGGCGTGGCCGTGCTGTTCCGCTATGGCGTCGCCGTGCTGTTCAACGTCGATCTCGATGCCGAGCGCGCGCTGCTCGACCGGCTTGCGCCGTTCGTCACCGATCCATTCGAGCCGCGCGAAGCCGAGGAAATTCGCGTCGCCATCCGTCCCGAATCGGACGATCAGATCGATCTCGACGGCACGATCACGCTGAAAGAGGTGACGACGGAGCGTATCCAGACGGTGGCGGACGCGCTGGCGAAGAGCCTTATCCTGGCGCATTACGAGGCGCGCATTGCCCAGGCCTTCGACCGCGTCGAACCGATGGCCGAGATGCTGCGGCGGCACGGGCGCCTGGCGATGGGCGGACGGCCGATCCTGCGGCAGATCGGCAATGCCTTGCTGGTCCAGCACAATCTGGTCGGCCGGGCGGCCACCGGCGAAAAGCCAGACCTGCTGTGGGACCATCCCGAGCTCGAGCGGCTCTATACGCGGCTGGCCGAGGAATACGAGCTGCGCGAGCGGGATCGCGCGCTCGATCACAAGCAGGACGTGATCCTGCGTACCATGGAGACCATGCTCGGGCTCGTCCAGCAGCGCGGGGCAATCCGGCTCGAGTGGTACATCGTGCTGCTGATCGTCGCCGAACTCGCGGTCGCGGTTTACGCACTGCTGTAGCGCGGCACCGTTCCGTCGCTCAGTCGCGCGTGGAAGGAGGCTTGCTTTTTTCGTCGGTCAGTTTTGCCAAGGCGGCCTCGGCAGCGGCGATTTCCTTGAGATACTGCTTGGCGAGAGTCGCGTTGACCCCTTCTCGCAGATAGCTGCGATAGAGGGCGATGCGGCGGCGCAGAGCGTCGGCACTCGAGGGTTTGGCCATGCGGGTCTGACCTAGGTTGGGTTGAGCGGCGTTGCGCGCGTGTGCCCGAGGGATGCCGAATCAGTCGGTCTCGTGCGGTGTCTGCGGCAGGCCGCCGCCGCAACTTCGTCCGATTTCCGCGAAGAGCTGCGCGAAGTTGCGGCCCGCGGCGGCGCAATCGGCGCTCGCCTTCGCGGCAAAGCGGCGCTGCATCTCCGCCGCAGCGGCCGAATCTCGGCAGCTTGCGAGCTTATCCCACATCGCCGATTCCTCCAGGACGCGCATTTGCGTGAAGTCGGCGAGCTCCTGGAACAACCGCGCCATGCCGTGCGCCCAATATTGGAAGCTTCGCCGACCGGCCGTCGCGCCCCGATCGGGGCTTGGCCTCCATGATGCCGGCCGAACGGCCGGGGGCCTGTCCGTGGTGTTGGCATCGTCGGGCATCGGCGAATCCTCCATCGGCTTATCGTTTGCTGTGATGGAACGCTCTCGCCAGTTTCCGGCTTTGATCTAGATCAATGCAGCCCGCGCTGGCCGCGTCGGGCCGCGGAAACGCGCCTTGCGCGGCACCCTCTTGACGCAGGTCAAGGCCGGCAACCGCGCGGCGCGGCACTTTGAGGGTGCGCTACGCAACAACCGGCGGATCCCGTCGGCCGGCCTCGGAACGGTTTGCAGGGTGAAATCCATGACGCCAGCAGAACCCCCAGCGCAAAGCCTCGAGGCTGTCTCGGCGCCTTCGGCCGATCGGGCGCCGACGGTCGAATGGCGGGCGGGCGAGCCGCTGGCGGCGAAGCATCTGTTCCGGCCCTGCGATCCGAGCGAGCTTCGGTTCGAGACCGTGACCGATCTGCCCGACCCGCCGGGCCTCGTCGGCCAGGACCGTGCCGTCGAAGCGGTGGAATTCTCGATCGGCATCCGCCGCAAGGGCTTCAATCTGTTCGTCCTCGGGCCGAGTGGCACCGGCAAGCACACCTTGGTTCAGGATTTCCTCAAGCGCCGGGCGGTGACCGAGCCGACGCCGTCCGACTGGTGCTACGTCAACAATTTCGGCGACGAGCACCGGCCGCGCCGGCTGACGCTGCCGCCCGGGCGCGCGCGGCCGTTGAGCGCGTCGATGGACAAGCTCATCGCCGATCTGCGGACCTCACTGCCGGCCGCATTCGAACGCGAGGATTACCGCACCCGGCGCGAGGCGCTCGAACAGCAGTTCAAGAAGCGTCACGAAGATGCCTTCGGCGATCTCCAGCATCGCGCCGAGGAACGCAACATCGCCTTGATCCGGACGCCGTTGGGGCTCGCGCTGGCGCCGATGCAGGACGGCGAGGTGCTCAATCCCGACGCCTTTAAGCGGCTCGACGAGGCGACGCGCGACCGCATCAAGGATGAAATCGAACGGTTCCAGTCCGAGCTCGAGGCGATCGTGCATCAAATTCCCGACTGGGAGCGCGAGCACCGCGAGGAGGTGCGCAAGCTCAATCGCGACACGACCGCCCTGACGGTGCGACGCCCCTTGGACGAGCTGCGCAAATCCTATACCGATCTGCCCGATGTGCTCGATTATCTCGCCGCAGTCGAGCGCGATATCCTCGAGAACGCCGAGGAATTCCTGCAGCCGGCGCATCCCGAGGGCGAAGCGGCGCTGCCGCTGGCGCAACTCATCGTCGAGATGCCCGCTTTCCGCCGTTATCGCGTCAACGTTATGGTCGACCGCTCCGGCATGCAGGGCGCGCCGGTAGTCTTCGAGGACCATCCGACCCATCAGACGCTGGTCGGCCGCATCGAGCACATGGCGCGTTTCGGCGCTTTGGTGACGGATTTCAATCTACTGGTGCCGGGCGCGCTGCATCGCGCCAACGGCGGCTATCTCGTGCTCGACGCCGAGCAATTGCTGCGCGGCTCCTTCGGCTACGACTCGTTGAAGCGCGCATTGCGATCGGGCGAGATCCGCATCGCCTCGCTGGAGCAATTGCTGAGCCTCAGCAGCACGGTGGCGCTCGAGCCGGAGCCGATCCCGCTCGACGTCAAGGTGGTGCTGATCGGCGCGCCGATCTTCTATTACCTGCTCGCCGAACTCGATTCGGAATTCAAGGAACTGTTCAAAGTCGCGGCGGACTTCAATGAATCCGTCGACCGCTCGCCGCAGACCTCGAACCTCTACGCGCGCATCATCGCCGCTGCGGTGCGGCGCGAGAAGCTGCGTCTCTTCGATCGCGGCGGCGTGGCGCGCGCCATCGAGCATTGCGCGCGGCTCAGCGGCGACGCCGAAAAGCTGTCGGCGCAGATGCGCAACCTGATAGACCTGTTGCAGGAGGCGGATTATGTCGCCGCCACAGCGCACAAGGACGTCGTCGGCGCCACCGAGGTTCAGGCGGCGATCGATGCGCAGAACCGCCGCGCCGACCGCGTCTATCGGCGGTTGCAGGAGGACATCAAGCGCGACACCGTTCGCATCGAGACGAGCGGTGCCCGCGTGGGCCAGATCAACGGGCTTGCCGTGCTGTCGCTCGGCGGATTCTCCTTCGGCAACCCGACCCGCATTACCGCCCGCGTGCGGCTCGGCCATGGCGAGGTCATCGATATCGAGCGCGAGGTGGCGCTGGGCGGGCCGTTGCATTCCAAAGGCGTACTCATTCTGTCGGGTTTTCTCGGCGGCCGCTTCGGCAAGACCCGTCCGCTATCGCTCACCGCGAGCCTGGTCTTCGAGCAGTCCTACGGCGGCATCGACGGCGACAGCGCCTCCTCGGCCGAGCTCTATGCGCTTCTGTCGGCGCTCGCCGACGCGCCGATCCGTCAGAATTTCGCGGTCACCGGTTCGGTCGACCAGCATGGCCGTGTCCAGGCAATCGGCGGCGTCAACGAGAAGATCGAGGGTTTCTTCGATGTCTGCCACGGGCGCGGTCTCGACGGCCGTCACGGCGTGCTGATTCCGGCGGCCAACGTCAAGAATCTCATGCTGCGGCGCGACGTGGTCGAAGCCGGCGCCGCGGGTCGGTTTCACGTCATTCCGGTCGAGACGATCGATCAGGGAATCGAAATTCTCGCGGGCGTACCAGCCGGCGAACCCGACGTGACCGGCGGCTATCCCGAGGGCACGATCAACCAACGCATCGCGGTGCGCCTCGCGGCCTTCGCTGCCCAGGCGGTGCGCCTGCCGCCGGGCGGACGTCCCGAGCGGCCGAGACGGGAACCCGCACGTGACTGAATTCCTGGTGCGACGGATCATCATCGCCTGCGACGCGGTCAGCGAAAACCGCGCAGGCATCGAGGCGGCGGCGCGGTTCGCGAGCGCGTGGAAGGCATTGCTGCACGCCGTCTTCGTCCAGGACGAAAGCCTGCTGCAGCTTGCGGCGTTGCCTTTCGCCCGCCAGGTCGGTGCCGCCGGCGTCGAACGGCTCGACGAAGCGGCCATCCTGCATCATTTCGAAGCCGATGCCGCGCGGACACGGGCGGCGCTCGAGCGCGCGGCGCAGCGCCGCTCGATCGCCGCCTCTTTCGCTGTCGTCCGCGGTCACCCGACATTGGCGACGCTGTCGGTCGGCGACCGCGATCTGCTTGTGGTCTCGGCCATGACGCGGCCGTTCGCCGGTCGATTCCGGATGGCCTCGCGCTGGCTGGCGACGGCGCTCAAGGCGCATCTTCCGGTGCTGCTGCTGCGGAATTATGCCGATTGGACCGACGGCGTCGTTTGCCTCATGCAATCCGATGCGGCGTCGAGCTGGCGCGCATTGGCGGCGGCGGCCCGCTTCGCGATCGCTGGTGACCATCCGCTGTTCGTGCGTATCGTCGACGACGCCGTGTCGGTCGGGGAGGTGCGCAAGCGGCTCGAGGAGATTGCACCCGCGTTCGCGCGTACCGCGCCGATTGAAAGCGCCCGCCGTGCCAGCCCGCTCGACGAAGGAGACAAAAGCCTTCTGGTGGTCGACGCGGCGCCCGAGATCAACGATCTCACGGCGTTAGCGGCCCTCGTGGAGCGCGCGCGCGGCAGCATCCTGTTGGTACGCTAGCTCGCCGGTTCGGCGCGGGTGTCAGTTGACGGCCGGTTCGACGAAAATCCAGCCGTCGCATCCGCTCGGGAGATTTTGCTGGGATTGATCCAGCATCGCGCCGGCTTGAGAGGCCAGTTGCGCGACAACCGCGACAGCCAGCGCGACGGCCACGGCGGTCGGACCGGCATTGAGGCGCGCGCAAAGCCGATCGACGCCCTGCATGAGTCTAGCCACACCCTTCACCATCCCCGGCCCTCTGGCCAAGCGGCCGCGCCGCCACGCGACCGCGACAACGATCTCGGTAAAGCCCCGGGATCGGGGACGTGATTGATCTCGATCAAAGATACGTAGTCGTCCCGATGGCATTGATACGACAGTCGGCCGAATTTCATGCCGGAGCGTTGGAATCGTCGATCGGCAATGTGCTCGCGGCGGCGCGGAGGCGGAGGTTGGATCGGCGCACGCAATTCCATCTGTGGTACGTCATCGTCGCCGTCCTCGGCATCCTGCTGTTGCAGCAGTTCTGGAGCCAGAGCCGGGACGTTGCTGTCATTCCCTACAGTCAATTTCTCGACGAGCTGAAGGCGGGCAAGGTCGCCGAAGTCCAGGTTTCGGGCGATTATATCGACGGCCGCTACAAGCAGCCGGAGAACGGCCGCAGGCAATTCGTGACGACGCGCGTGCCGCCCGATCTCGCCGGCCAACTCACCCAATACGACGTCAAGTTCTCGGGCGCGGTCGAGAGTCGCTTCCTGGCGACGCTGCTGTCCTGGGTCCTGCCAACGCTGCTGTTCTTCGGCATGTGGTATTTCGTATTCCGCCGCATCGCCAACCAGCAGGGGCTCGGCGGCGGCTTCATGGCGATCGGCCGCAGCAAGGCCAAGGTCTACGTCGAAACCGACACCAAGGTCACGTTCGACGACGTCGCCGGCGTCGACGAAGCCAAGGATGAGCTCAAGGAGGTCGTCGCCTTTCTCAAGAGTCCGCAGGAGTACGGCCGGCTCGGCGCGCGCGTGCCGAAGGGCATTCTTCTGGTGGGGCCGCCGGGCACGGGCAAGACGCTGCTGGCGCGGGCAGTCGCCGGCGAGGCCGGCGTACCGTTCTTCTCGATCAATGGCTCCGAGTTCGTCGAAATGTTCGTCGGCGTCGGCGCGGCACGGGTCCGCGATCTCTTCGCCCAGGCGCGCCAGAAGGCGCCGGCGATCATCTTCATTGACGAGCTCGACGCGCTCGGTCGGGCGCGCACGGCCTTCCCCACAGGGGGCAGCGACGAAAAGGAGCAGACGCTCAATCAGCTGCTGTCCGAACTCGACGGCTTCGATCCCAGCACCGGCCTCGTGCTGCTGGCCGCCACCAACCGACCGGAGATTCTCGATCCGGCTCTGTTGCGCGCCGGCCGCTTCGATCGTCAGGTGCTGCTCGACCGGCCCGACAAGGGCGGCCGCATCGACATCCTCAAGGTGCACCTGAAGGGCCACGCGCTGGCGGCCGATGTCGATCCGGAAAAGGTCGCCGGGTTGACGCCGGGTTTCACCGGCGCCGATCTCGCCAATCTGGTCAACGAGGCCGCGGTCGTCGCCACCCGCCGGCGCGCCGACGCGATCACCATGGCCGATTTCACCGCCGCAGTCGAGCGTATCGTCGCCGGCCTGGAGAAGCGCAAGCGCATCTTGAGCCCGAAGGAACGCACTGTCGTCGCCCATCACGAGATGGGGCACGCGCTCCTCGGCATGATCCTCCCGGGAACCGACACCGTGCACAAGGTGTCGATCATCCCGCGCGGCATCGGCGCGCTCGGCTACACCATCCAACGGCCGAGCGAGGACCGCTTCATCATGACGCGCGAGGAAATCGAGAATCGCATGGCGGTTCTGCTCGGCGGCCGGGCGGCGGAACTGGTGGTTTTCGCTCAACTGTCGACCGGCGCCGCCGACGATCTCGCCAAGGCGACCGACATGGCGCGCGACATGGTGGTGCGCTACGGCATGGAAGAGAAGCTCGGCCCCGTCTCGTACGATACCGACCGCCCGACCTTTCTCAACGTGCCGACGGCGCTCGAATGGCAACAGCGGCGCTATAGCGATCAGACCGCCCACGCCATCGACGAAGCGGTGCGCCGCATCGTCGAGCGTGCGCTGGGTCGCGCCGTCGCAATTCTGACGCAGCAGCGCAAGGTGCTCGATCACGGGGCGGCGCTACTGCTCGAACGCGAAACCCTCGACGAAGCCGCGCTGGCGGCGCTGCGCGAGGAGATCGTGCCGGCCGACCGGCCGCTTGCCGCGCAGTGATGCTTTCGCCACCGTTCGACGCCCGTCTGTCGACCTATTCTTCGATCTCGACCTCGCGGCACTCGCGCGCCGAGCGCAGCATCGCGAAGCAGATCTCCATCGTTGTCGCGCCCCAGCGACCATCGTGCAGAGGCGGCGCTCCGTCGAGCGTCGCGGCGCAGAGTTCGTCGAGAACCTCGGCGCGCGGCACGTCCGGCGGAGGCGAGGGAACGAAACGTCGCTCGCGGTCGCCATAGATCATCACGCCTTTTGGCGTCGGTCGGATGTCGCCGCGCTCGCAGGAAACGAGCACGAAGCCGAAATGGGGATGGAATGCGGCGGGGCTCGTTGGCGAGCTGTAGCCGGCGCCGCCGTAATTGCGCTCGGCCTTGAGCATCGTCTCGGCGTCTCGGGTCGCTGCCGCCGCCAGCCGGCGGCGCGCTTCGCCGTAAGCCTCGGGGTCCTTGCTTTGGCCGCCTTCGCCGATCCAGTTGCACCACTCGTCGCTGTCGAAATGTCCGTAGCCGCTGTAGACAAGAGAGGCGAAGGCACCGGTGTCGAAGTTCAATAATGCGGCGTAGGCGCCTTCGGTCGGCCGTTGCGGGTCCCACGCGCCTGCGGCGGCGCGGACGCGCCGGACGCGGCCGCCGGCGAGCAGGCGGACGACGTCCACCTGATGCGGCGCCTGGTTGAAGAGCACGCCGCCGCCGCGCACGGTATCGAGTTCCTCCGGCCGGCGGGGGCGATAGAGGAAATCGGTGTAATTGACCGCGGTAATCATGCGAACCGCGCCGAAGCCGCCGCCGGCGATCAGCGCGCGCGCCTGCGCCACCGGCGCGTCGAAGCTGTGGCTGTGGCCGACGATCAGCCGGACCCCGGCGCCTTCGGCGGCCTCGACCATCCCCCGGCAATCGTCGGGCGTCAGCGCCATCGGCTTCTCCACCAGCACATGCTTGCCGTTCGCGGCCGCCAGGATCGCCTGCTCAGCGTGGAACTGATGTGGGCTGGCGACGTAAACGGCGTCGACCGAGCGGTCGCGGCAGAGCTCGTCGACGGTCGCATAAACGGCACCGCCGAACTCCTTTGCGAAACGCGTCCGCGCCTCGGGCCGCGGATCGGCTGCGGCGACGAGCTCGACCCGGGGATGCGCCGTGAAGCCCGGCGCCATCAAGCTGAAGGCACGGCCGAGACCCGCGACACCCACGCGCAATCTGCGTTCCGCCATCCGCTGTCCGCTCCGCAAGCAGGGCGGGCGATTGTGCGGGGCGCGGGCGCGAGGAACAAGACAAAAGCCCGCCGAACCGCTAAAACCTTTGAAAGCGAACGATCTGCACGAGGAAGGTGGTGGCGAAGCGGCGAAACCAAGCCGGCGGCGGCGTGCGCAAGCCGCGCTTTTCGTATCCGGCGGAGCACAGCGTCGGCCACCAAGTGCGCTGGACGCACCGCGCGCTGCAGCGCGCGCTGGAAGCGCGCATCCGCCCTTACGGCATCACCCTCGGCATGTGGTATTTCCTGCGCGCGCTTTGGGAGGAGGACGGGCTCAGCCAGCGCGAGTTGAGCGAGCGCGCCGGCACCGCCGAGCCGACCACGGTCACGGCGCTCCACGCGATGGAGCGACGCGGTCTGGTGGTGCGCGTGCAGAACCAGGACGACCGGCGCAAATCCAACATCTACCTGACCAAACCGGCGCGCGAGCTGCGCGAATTGCTGCTGCCGCAGGCGCGCGAGGTCAACCGCACGGCGACCGCCGGCATGCCGCCGGCCGAGATCGAGGCTCTGAAGCGCACGCTCACACGGCTGCGGGTCAATCTCGCCGCAGCGCGCGACGCCGACGAAGAGAACTGACACCGGCCGCCGTGCGGGCTGGACAGCGCCGTCGTGCCAGCCTAAATTAGTTAGAGAGCTAAGGAATTGCGGCGCGATCCGCGCCGCCAGCGGGAGTCGTGCGATGATGATGACCGCCGAAGACAACGAACTTCTCTGCCGCGTCGAAGGCCAGGCGCCGATGGGCCAGATCATGCGTCGGCACTGGATGCCGGCCTGCATGTCGGAAGAGGCGAGGGAACCCGACGGCGCGCCAGTGCGGACGCGCCTCCTGGGCGAGGATCTGGTTGTCTTCCGCGATAGCAGTGGCCGCCTCGGTGCGCTCGGTGAACGCTGTCCCCATCGCCGCGCCTCACTCGCCTTCGGCCGCAACGAGGAATGCGGCCTGCGCTGCCTCTATCACGGCTGGAAATTCGACGTCGAGGGCAACGTGATGGACATGCCCTGCGAGCCCGACGGCGGCGTCCGCATGCGGCCGCATGTCAAGCACAAGGCGTACCCAGTGCGCGAGGGCGGCGGCTTCGTCTGGGTATGGATGGGCCCGCGCGAGGCGATGCGCGAATTCGAACCGCCGGCCTGGGCGCCGACGCCCGATACGCGAATCAGCATCGTCAAGATCCACACCGCCTGCAACTGGGCCCAGGTGCTCGAAGGTTCGATCGATTCCGCGCACAGTTCGAGCCTGCATTCGACCAACATGCCGGCGATGCAGGTCGACAGCGCCAAGGCGACGGAGACGCACTGGCCGCGTCCGTCGACCGACAAGGCGCCGCGCATACAGTTCCAGCTGACGAATTACGGCTTCCGCTATGCCGCGATCCGCAGGCCGATCGTCAATCCGGAGACGCACGCTTATTTCCGGATCACGGTTTTCGTCGCGCCGTTCACCGTGCTGATTCCGCCCAACGATCGCTACAAGCTGGCGCAGATGCTGATCCCGATCGACGACGTCAACACCATGTTTTACTGGATCGCCTGGCACGAGACTGCAGGCATCTCGCAAGACGCCTGGCGCAAGTTCTGCGCCGCCGAAGTCGGCGTCGATCTCGACCGCAATTTCCGCAAGATCCGCACGCTCGACAACTGGTTCCTGCAGGACCGCGAGGCGATGAAGCGCGGCGACTTCACCGGCATCAAAGGCATTCCGGCCCAGGACATGGCGATGTGGGAATCGATGGGTCCGGTCGCCGATCGCACCCAGGACTATCTCGGCGCCAGCGACGGCGCCGTGGCCCAATTTCGTCGGCAGATGGTGGAGGCGGCGAAACGGATGCGCGACGGCGGTCCGGCCATAGGCACGACCGAGCCACGCATCCCGCACGTCAAGCTGGCTTCGTTCGAAGGCGTCGCGCCCAAGGCGACGAACTGGCGCCTGCTCGGCGCGTCGCCCGAGGAACGGGCGCTGCTGGAAAAGAGCCCCGCCTCGGCGGCCTAGGGCCTCAGCGGCCGGAAGCGACAGGTGCCGTCGGCTGCGATCCGCTGCGGCAAATCGACTTCCCAGGACAGATACTCGCTCATCGCCGTGGCCTGGCTGCCGACGCGCTCGTAAGGCTTGAGCCAGGCGTCGACCGGCGCGTCGGCGAAGCGCGGTTCTTCGGCCGTGAGCGTGAAGCCCGACGCCGTCCAGGCAGCGTTGCCGCCCGCGAGATAGCGCACCGGAAGCGGCGAGAGTGCCGCCGCCTCGTCGATCGCCAGCGCGGCTGCGAGTCCGTCCTCCGACGTGAGCACCAGCGTTCCGCGCGTGTCGATCCGCGGAATCGCACGCGCGAGACGGGAGCGGATGGCGAACCAGGCGCCGTCGATGTGGCCGCAGCGGTAATCGGGGCTGCGCGACAGGTCGATTACGGTCGCTGCGCGGCGGCCGAGCAGCGCCGCGAGGCCGGCCGGTTCGACGCGATCGGCGGGTCGCTCGGCCGGACCGAGGACGGCCGGCGGCGGCTCGCCGATTTCATCTCCGCCGGCGAAGAGAACATAGACGTCTGACCAGCCCATTTGGCGCAGCCAGGAGGCGGTCATCAGCGCCCGGCATTCGAGATCGTCGATCAGCACGATCCGCGCACCGAGGACGCCGATATAGCGGTCGGTCGCCTGAACCAGCTGGCCGCCGGGCGCCGAGATCGCGCCCGGCAGATGGCCGGCGGCATATTCACGCGGATCGCGAACGTCGAAGACATAGAGCGTGCGCGCGCCACTTTCATCGCGCCAGCGGCGCAGCGTGGCGAGGTCGATGCGCGTCACGCCGCAGCGCTCGGCGACGCGTGCGGCGGCCGCTTTCGCCCAGGCGAGCGTCGCGGGCGAAGGGGCACCCGGCGCATGGCGCCGCTCCTGGCCGCGGTCGGGCGTCAGGCCCGCCAGGGTCCAACCCATGGTGCCGTTGCGCAGCGCCAGCACCTTGTTCGGCAGGCCGGCATTGATGAGCGACTGGGCGCCGATGATGCTGCGCGTGCGACCGGCGCAATTGACGACGACCGTCGTCGTCGCCGACGCCACCAGGTCGGGCACGCGCAGCACCAGCTCGGCACCCGGCACATTGATGCCGCCGGGGATCGAGACGCGGTCGAATTCGTCGAACGGGCGGCTGTCGACCACGATCACGTCGTCGCCGCGGTCGCGCATGCGCCTGAGCTCGGCCGCGTCGATGCTCGGCGTTCCCGCCTCGTGCTCGACCACTTCGCCGAAAGCCTTACTCGGCACATGCATGCCCGAGAACACGACGAAGCCGGCGGCTGTCCAGGCGCCGACGCCGCCGGCAAGGACGAACAAGTTTGTATAGCCGTGACCCGCGAGAACGCCGGCGGCACGTTCGGCCAAGCCGTCATCGTCGTCGATCAGGACGATTCGCGCGCCACGTCGCGGCACTAGGCCCGGAACGGTCAACTCGAGCCGGCTCAGCGGCGCGTTGCGGGCATGGAGCAGATGTGCCCGCGAGAAGATCAGCTCCTCCCGGACGTCGAGAACGGCGAGCTCGACGCCATCGTCGAGCATCGCACGCAGCGTCGTGGCCGAAACCGCCTCGGCCGGACTGCGGTATGCGCCGCCATGTCCCGTGCGTGCGATGCGACCGGTCACGTCGCGCGCTGGGGCGCCATTTGCATCACCCTGCCGGTCTTCGTGTCGAACATGGCGCGCGGAATCTTGTCAAGATTGGTGCCGGTGACGCGAACGAAGCGGGCCTTGTCGGGATAGTCGATCGAGTGGATTGCGCCATTCTGAAAGATACCGGCCTCGCCGGGATTGAGTCGGTAGCGCCGCGTAATTCTGAGCTCCGCCCGTGCCGGATCGGCGCCTTTGTCGATACGCTCGTATTCCGTCATGTCGGTGTATCCGGTGGCCTGGCCATAGATCGCCCACGACCGGCCGTGATCGTGCGGCTGTCCGACGCGCGCCTTTTCGTTGATATGAGCGAGGATTTGGAAACCGAGCGCGGCGTCGTCGTGCAGTAGGTGCAGGCCGGCCGGCGTCCCGTCCGAGCAGTAGCGGGCGATGAAATCGCGGTCGCGCAGCAGCCGCTCGAGCATCCCGCGCACCGCCTCGCGTCCCGCAGGGCCCGGATCGCGCCGCAACGCGGCGCGGCAATCGTCGATGAAATGTTCGAGCGCATAAGCCATGGCCCGCTCCTTCGGCAAGTGGCGACCGAACGGGGCAGCTTAACGAGCCTTCGGCGCCGCTGTCGAGATCGGCCGTCCGTGCAATCGAGCCGCCTTTCGCTAGTGCTGGCGCTTGAAGAACTGGATGGCGCGCTCGTGCTTCAAGGCCGCGGCGAGGGTGGAGAAGGTGCCCAGATTGCGCCGCTTGCCGGTCTTGGGGTTCTTCTTGCGCGAATAGAGGCGGTAGCCGCCCGACTTCAGTTTGCGGATCATGCGGACCTCCGTTGCCCCATTGTAACCCCCCGCCGCGCGGTTGGTTCGCGCCGTGGAAGCGCCGGGCGTTCCGCTCAGGCGGTGTCCGCCGTCTCCGCCAGCCGCGGCCGCCGCTGGCGCTGAGTGACGAAATGCGTGATCTCGCCCACAACGCCGCGGCGGAAGGCCAGCACGCAGATCACGAAAATCGTTCCCTGGATCACCGTGACCCACGAGCCGAGCTCGGCCAGGTAATTCTCCATCGTGATCGAGATGAACGCGCCCACCACCGGTCCCCAGATCGTGCCCAGTCCGCCGATCAGCGTCATGAGAACGACGTCGCCCGACATCTGCCAGGTGACGTCGGTCAAAGAGGCGAGTTGGAACACCAGCGCCTTGGTCGCGCCGGCGAGGCCGGCCAGCGTCGCCGAGAGCGTGAAAGCCAGCAGCTTGTAGCGGTCGGTTTGGTAGCCGAGCGAGATCGCGCGCGGCTCATTGTCGCGGATCGCGCGCAAAACTTCGCCGAACGGCGAATGGATGGCGCGGTAGACGATGCCAAAGCCGATGAGGCAGATCGCCAGCACGAAATAATACATCGTGTAGGGATGGTTGAGGTCGACGATGCCGAACGCCACGCCGCGCGGCACCGCCTGGATGCCGTCCTCGCCGCCGGTATATTTCGATTCGAGGGCGTAGAAGTAAACCATCTGCGACAGCGCCAGCGTCACCATCGCGAAGTAGATGCCCTTGCGCCGGATCGCGAGCCAGCCGAAGACCACGCCCATGACGCCGGCGACCGCGGTTCCGGCGAGGATGGCCAGCAGCGGTGGCAAGCTCCAGGCCTTGGCGGCGTAGGCGGTCACGTATGAGGCGCTGCCGAAGAAAGCGGCGTGGCCGAAGGACAAAAGCCCGGCAAAGCCGATCAGCAGGTTGAACGCGGCTGCGAACAGCGCGAAGCACACCGCCTTCATTAGGAAGATCGGGTAGAACACGAAAGGGGCGACGAGCGCCAGGGCCAGCAGCGCGAGCCTGCGCACCGTGCGGACCGTCGGCGTCTCGTTCATCTCAGCTCGCCCGGCCGAACAGGCCCGCAGGCTTCACCAGCAGGACGATCACCATGATGACGAAGATCGCGGTCGACGAGGCCTCGGGATAGAACACCTTGGTCAGGCCTTCGATGACTCCGAGCGCGAAGCCGCCGACGATGGCGCCGAGGATCGACCCCATACCGCCGATTACCACGACCGCGAAGACCACGATGATGAGGTTCGAGCCCATCAGTGGGCTCACCTGATAGATCGGCGCCGCCATCACGCCCGCGAGCGCCGCCAGCCCGACGCCGAAGCCGTAGGTCAACGTCACCATGCGCGGAACGTTGATGCCGAAGGCCTGGACCAGCGCCGGATTCTCCGTCGCCGCCCGCAGATAGGCGCCGAGGCGCGTCCGCTCGATGATGAACCAGGTGCCGAAACAGAAGGCGGACGACGCGACGATCACCCAGGCGCGATAGTTGGGAAGGAACATGAAACCCAGGTTCTGGCCACCGGTCAGAAGGTCGGGAATCGAGTAGGGCTGGCCGGCGCTGCCGTACTGCTGGCGGAAGATGCCCTGGATGACGAGCGCCATGCCGAAGGTCAGGAGCAGCCCGTAAAGGTGATCGAGCCGATAGACCCAGCGGATGAAGAATCGCTCCAGCACGATGCCGAAGGCACCGACGACGATCGGCGCGACGATCAGCGACGGCCAGTAGCCGATGCCGGCGTAATTGAGGGCGAGATAGGCGCAAAAGGCGCCCAGCATGTATTGGGCGCCGTGCGCGAAGTTGATGATGTTGAGCAAGCCGAAGATGACGGCGAGGCCGAGACTCAGCATCGCATAGAACGAGCCGTTGATGAGGCCGATGAGGAGCTGTCCGAACAGCGCCGGCGCCGGCGGCATGGCGATGTGCAACCAGTCCAGCATCGGCCTCACCCGACTGCGAACGCCACTGTCAATGTTTGACGAGCGGACACTCGCTTTCGCTCAAGGGCCGGAACGCCTCGTTGCCCGGCACCACCGCGAGCTGCTTGTAGTAGTCGTAGGGATATTTCGATTCCTGCGGGCTCTTCACCTGGAACAGGTACATGTCGCGAATGACGCGGCCGTCGATGCGGATCTTGCCGTTGTGCGTCATGAAATCGTTGATCGGCATCTTGCGCATCTGCTCGACGACCTTGACGCCGTCCTCGGTCTTGGCCGCGGCCATGGCCTTCAGGTAGTGCATCACCGCGCCGTAGACACCGGCCTGACCCGAGGTGGGCACCTTGCCGTTGAATTCGGCCTCGAAGCGTTTGGCGAAGGCGCGCGTCTGGGCGTTCTGGTCCCAGTAATAGGCCTCGGTCAGCATCAGGCCCTGCGCCGTCTGCAGGCCGATGGCGTTGACGTCGGCGATGAAGACGAGCAGGCCGGCGAGCCGCTGGCCGCCCTTGACGATGCCGAACTCGGCAGCTTGCTTGATCGAGTTGACGGTGTCGCCGCCGGCGTTGGCGAGGCCGATGACCTGCGCCTTCGATTGCTGCGCCTGCAGCAGATAGGACGAGAAATCGGCGGTGTTCAGCGGCACGTTGACAGCGCCGACGACCTTGCCGCCGGCCGCCTTGACAACCGCCGCCGTGTCGTCCTGCAGCTGATGTCCGAAGGCATAATCGGCGGTGATGAAGAACCAGGTCTTGCCGCCTTGTTTGACGACGGCGCTGCCGGTGACGTGCGCCAGCGCGTAGGTGTCGTAGGTCCAGTGCACGCCGGTCGGCGAGCAGAACTTGCCGGTGAGCTCCGACGAGCCGCCGTTCGAGATCAGCGTGACCTTGCCGCGCTCCTTTGCGACCTGCTGTACGGCGATCGCGACCGAGGACGTCGGCAGGTCGACGATGGCGTCGACGCCGTCCTCGTCGAACCACTTGCGCGCGATGGCGGCGCCGACGTCGGGCTTGTTCTGGTGGTCGGCGTAGATCACCTCGATCGGCTTGCCCAGCACCTTTCCGCCGAAATCGTGCACGGCCATGCGTGCGGCCACCACCGAGCCCATGCCGCCAAGATAGGAATAGACCGACGACATGTCGTTCATCACGCCGATGATGACCTTGTCCTTTGCCGCATGCGCCGCGGGCGCCGCGGTCGCCAAACCGAAGACCGCGGCAAAGCCTGCGGCCAGAAGCGATCGGTATTTCATTGTTCCTCTCCCCTGCTGCGTTTCATACGCCGAGATACTCGTGAAGCTTGTTGGTCTCGGCTTCCAACCGTTCGTTTGGGATCATGTCGACGATCCGGCCATGCTCGACCACATAGTGGCGGTCCGCGATGGTCGCGGCAAACCGGAAGTTTTGTTCGACCAGAAGGATCGTGAATCCCGCCCGCTTGAGCCGGCCGATCGCGGTGCCGATCTGCTGCACGATCACCGGCGCGAGGCCCTCGGTCGGCTCGTCGAGCAGCAGCAGGCGCGCGCCTGTACGCAGGATCCGCGCGATCGCCAGCATCTGCTGCTCGCCGCCCGAGAGCTTAGTGCCCTGGCTCACGCGCCGCTCGAGCAGGTTGGGAAACAGGGCGTATATGTCGTCGGTCGACATGCCGCCCGGAGCAATGGTCGGCGGCAGCAGCAGGTTCTCCTCCACCGTGAGGCTCGAGAAGATGCCGCGCTCCTCGGGGCAGTAGGCGATTCCGAGACGCGCGATGCGATAGGCCGGAAGTGCGCCGATGGAACGGCCGGCAAAGGTGATCGATCCGCGGCGATCGGGCAGGATGCCCATAATTGATTTGAGCGTCGTGGTCTTGCCGGCGCCATTGCGACCGAGGAGCGTCGCCACTTCACCCTCGGCGACGGTGAAGTCCATGCCGTGGAGCACATGCGATTCGCCGTACCACGCCTCCAAGCCGCGGACGTCAAGCAGCACGCCGTTGCTTGCGGCTTCACGCATGGCCGGCACCGGTCCCGAGATAGGCTTCGCGGACCTCGGCATTGTTCGCGATGTCGCGGTAAGGTCCTTCGGCAAGCACCCGGCCGCGGGTCAAGACCGTGATGACGTCGGACAGGTCCGCGACCACCGAAAGGTTGTGTTCGACCATGAGGACGGTGCGCGTCTTCGCGACCTCGCGGATGAGGTTCGAGATGCGCCTGATGTCCTCGATGCCGAGGCCGGCCATGGGTTCGTCGAGCAGCATCAGCGCCGGCTCCAGCGCCAGCGTCGTGGCGATCTCAAGGGCGCGCTTGCCGCCGTAAGGCAATTCGGCGGCCGGCACGTCGCGTTGCTGCGCCAATCCCACCGATTCGAGAAGGGCGTCGGCACGCGGATCGATCCGCGCCAAGGAGCCGATCGGCTGCCAGAAGCGATACGACCAGCCGAGCGGACGCTGCAGCGCGACGCGCACGTTCTCGCGCACCGTCATGTGCGGAAAAACGGCGGAGATCTGGAACGAGCGCACCATACCCAGGCGTGCAACGTCGGCCGCCTTGAGCCGCGTGATGTCGCGGCCGAGAAAGACGATGGTGCCGGCGGTCGGCTCGAGGAACTTGGTCAGCAAGTTGAAGACGGTGGTCTTGCCAGCGCCGTTGGGGCCGATCAGCGCGTGGATGGAATGGCGGGCAACCTTCAGCGAGACGTCCCGGACCGCAGCAAACCCAAGGAATTCCTTGGCCAGGCCGCGCGCCTCGAGAATGATCTCCGCCACGTCGCGATCGCTCCCTTCCGTCGGCCGCTTCTGACGGCGGCCGCTTGCCCGATCGGCATAGCGTTGTGTAACCCAATGCGCGATGCTTGGAAAGCGGGCGGAAAAAGGCGCGATCGGGCGCCGGGTCGCGGCGCGGGGAGGGGTTCGGTGAAGATCGGGGCCGGCATCAATGCCATCGTGACCGGCGGCGCCTCCGGCCTGGGACTGGCGTCCGCCAGGCTGCTGACGTCCGCCGGCGCGCGCGTGGCGCTGGTCGACATCAACGGCGAGGCGGCGGTGCACGCCGCGACGACGCTGGGGCCGAACGCGCTCGCCGTGCGCTGCGACGTGTCGGATGCCGCGGCGGGCGAGGCGCTCATCGCCGAGCTGCGCAGGCGGCTCGGCCCGCCGCGCATTCTCGTCAATTGCGCCGGCGTCGGGCCGGCCAAGCGCGTCGTGGGCAAATCCGGACCGATGCCGCTGGCTGAATTCTCGCACGTGATCGCCGTCAATTTGATCGGGACGTTCAACATGATCCGACTCGTCGGCGCCGAAATGAGCGGGCTCGATCCCCTGGGATGCGACGGCGAGCGCGGTGTCATCGTCAATACCGCCTCCGTCGCCGCCTTCGACGGCCAGATCGGCCAGGCCGCCTATTCCGCGTCGAAGGGCGGCGTGGTCGGGCTCACGCTGCCGGTGGCGCGCGAATTCGCGCGCTTCGGCATCCGCGTCATGACGATCGCGCCGGGCGTCTTCGAGACGCCGATGCTGCGCGCCCTGCCCGACGCGGTGCAACGATCGCTGGGCGCGAGCGTGCCGTTCCCGAAACGGCTCGGCTCGCCCGACGAATACGCCGCGCTGGTGCGCCACATCGTCGAGAACCCGATGCTGAACGGCGAAGTGATCCGGCTCGACGGCGCGTTGCGCATGGCACCGAGCTGACGGCCCGGCCGCGATTCAGCTCGCGACGACGACGCGAATGTCGCCGCTGCGCCGCAAGACGTTGACGGCGACGTCGCTCGCATGTCGGCGCAGCAGCACGTCCACCTCGCTGTCGCCGACCCGAACGCGGCGCAGGCGAAGTTCGTCCACCTCGAGCGGCAGCATCGGGCGCTCGAAACGGAGCACGCCGCGGAGGCTGTCGCATTGAAGACCGAGGCACGCCTCCAACAGCGCGATCGGCGTGGCGCTCGCCCAGGCCTGGGGCGAGCAGGCGACCGGATAGCGCGTCGGCCCGGTTCCATGGCGCCGCGGAAAGCCGCAAAAGAGCTCGGGCGGACGCAGCAGGTCCATGTGCTGAACGGCGTTGAACAACGCGTCGAAGATCATCAGCGCCTCGCGCTTGAGCCCGTATCGCGCGAAGCCGAGCGCGATCATGGCATTGTCGTGGGGCCACACCGAACCGTTGTGATACGACATCGGATTGTAGCGGCGGGCGGAAGCTGCAAGCGTGCGGATTCCCCAGCCCGACCAGGAATCGCGACCGAGCAGCGTGGCGGCGATGCGTGCCGCACGCGCGGGCTCGGCGATGCCGGCGAACAGCGCGTGACCGGCGTTGGAACTGACGACCCGGCAGGGACGCTTTTCGCCGTCGAGCGCCAGCGCATAACAGCCGAGCTCCTCGCACCAGAACGCGGCGTCGAAACGGCGACGCAACTCGTCCGCGGCGCGCTCGAGTTCGATCGCGCGCACGTCCCGTTCGAGCGCACGACAAATCGCGGCCGCCGCCCGCTTGGCCGCGTAGACGTAAGCCTGAACTTCGCACAGCGCGATGGCGCCGCTTGCCAGACGGCCGTCGGCGTGCGAAATCGCATCCGCCGAATCCTTCCATCCCTGATTGAAGAGGCCCTTGCCGGCGGCCGCCACATATTCGACGAAACCGTCTCCGTCGGGATCGCCGTCGGTATCGATCCAGCGCAGAGCAGCGTCGATGTGCGGCCAGAGCTCTTCGATCGTCCGACGGTCGCCTGTGCGCAGGAAATACTGGCCCGCCAGCAAGACGAAGAGAGGCGTCGCGTCAACCGAGCCGTAATAGCGGCCGAACGGCACCTCGCCGAGCCGCGCCATCTCTCCCTGCCGCATCTCGTGCAGGATCTTCCCCGGCTGCGCCGCGTGCTCGCGATCGGTCTCGTGCGCCTGCGTCGCCGCCAGGAAGCGCAACACCCCCTTGGCGATCGTGGGATCGAACCAGAGGAGCTCGAGCGCGGTGATGATGCCGTCGCGGCCGAAGGCAGTGCTGAACCAGGGGATGCCGGCGTAAGGGTAGGCGCCGGCCGGGGTGTCGGTCATCAGCATGTAGAGATCGGCCACTGCGCGGCACATCACGCGGTTGAGCACGGCATTCGAGCCGTCGATCACGGCCGCGCGTGCGGTCGCCGTCCGGAGGTCGCGGCGGGCCGCACGAATCCCGGTGAAGAACGCGGAATGCGCCGCCGGCCTGTCGACGTCGCAGCGGACGGTGAGCAGGAGGCTCGACCGCTCGCCCGGCGCCAACACGAAGTCGAATTCTGCCACGCCGTCGCGCAGCACCTCCGGCGGCGGCACGAAGTCGAAACGCGTGAGGCGCTCGACGCCGTCGAGGCCGGCATAACGCATGACGATACTGGCCGCGCCCGGCCGATCGACGGCGATGGTGCCGCGGCGCGCGCGCGGCGTGCCCCGGATTTCGAACAGGTCGCGGAAATCGGCGGCGAATTCGAGTCCGAGGCGGAACCGCCGCGGCTGTCGATCGAAGTTGTGCAGGGCGAGGCGCACGTAACACGCGCTCTGCCAGAGGAACGTCGTCCGCCGGATGTGGATCGTGTCGCGCGGCAGCATCAGGTGGCCGTCTCGGCGCAGATCGGGATTGGCGAGGTCGACCGAAAGGACGGCGTTATCGTCGTGCAGGTTGGAGCTCAACAGCAGCGGGCGCTCGCCGTCGAACAGCAGCGTGAAGCGCGAAAGGTGTCGCGTGTCCCGGTGATAGAGCCCGGCGGGAGCCGAAGGGCTGCCCGAGACGTCGCCGTTGTCGTCGAAGATCGCGAAGGTGTCTCCGTGCTTGAGACTGCGCGGCGGCCGGCGCTCCGCGCTCAGCGTCGCGACACCGATATAGAAATCGCTGGCGACGTCGGCCGTGTTGGGTGCGGAATTGGCGTCCGTCATCGCTCGTTCAAGGCTCCTTGGGGCGGGTCTCGGGCATGAGGAGAATCAGCAGGCCCAGACCGACGATGGCGACGCCGGCGAGGCTCAGGAACGCCACGGCATTGCCAAAGCGATCGTCGACATAGCCCGCTAGAGTCGTGCTCAGCGATGCGCCTACGGCCGTCGCCGCGCCGACCGAACCGAGCGCCGCGTTGTAGCGCCCCGTGCCGCGTGTGACGTCGGCCACGACGAGGGGCAGCATGACTCCGAGAACCGCGGCGGAAACGCCGTCGAGAATCTGCACCGCCACCAGCAGATAGGGGCTCGTCAGCACGGCGAATAGAATGCCCCGAAGCGGCAGAGCCGCAAAGCCGAGAAGCAGCAGGGGACGGCGGCCCCATTTTTCCGACTGCCGGCCGACCCACGGCGACAGAATTGCGACGAAAATCTGCGGCACGACGATGCATGCCGCGATCAGCACGGTCGCCCATTGGCTCGAGCGCATCGTCACAATTGCGCCGACCAATGGCAGCATCGGCGTGTTGCCGAGGCTGAACAAGATCAAGCCGGCGCCGAAGATCAGAAGCGGCGGGTTGTCGACGATCCCTTGACGTGTCCGCGGCGCTGCGCCGCCCGTCGCTTCCCCGCCGCGGGCGCGGATCGGGTCGATCTCCTCGCGCCGAATGCGGAACAGAGCCGCCAGGGCCGGGAGCGCGAGCGCCGCGGTCAGCACGAATACAGCGCGCGGCGACAACAGCCGGCCGCAGACGCCCATGAGGATGGCGGCGAGGCCGTTGCCGGCCGACGCGTAACGCACATTGCGGCCGAGCCGTTCGCCGATCTGGTGCGGCGCGACCAGGCCGAGGCTGATCGCCGCGATAACCGGTCCCATCAGACAGCTCGCCAAGCCGTGCAGCACTTCGGCGCCGAGCACCAGCGGAAAGATCGGCCACGCGGCAAGCATCAGGGCGCTGGCCGCGATCGTTGCCGCCGCGACCGCTCCCAGGGTCCGCTTGTGCGTGACGGCGTCGACCAGGATTCCGCCCGGAACCTGGAACGCCAGCGCGACGATTCCGCTCAGCGTCAGGATGAAGCCGATATCGACCTGAGTCCACGCCTGCGCCGTGAGGTAGACGGCGATGAACGGTCCGAACCCGGTCTGGATGTTGGCGATGAAGAAATTAAAGCCGTCAAGGCCGCGCAGGCTGCGCGCCGATGGCGCGGGGAGCGGGCGGCTGCTCGCCTTCGGTCCGCGTTTCGCGAAAACATGCACGTCTCGATATCCACGACTATTCGTCCAACCGGTATTCGCCGCTCGGCATCGGCTGCGTACTGCCCGAGGCGCCCAGCACCACCACGGGCTTCCCCTTCTCGTATTCCGGCGCCGATTTGAGCTGATCGCGTGTCAGGTCGAGGGTGATGCGTTCGGCCTTTCCGGCCGGCGAGAAGTGGAGCGCGTTCCAATCGACCGCGATCTGGCGGCTGCCGACGCCGAGAAAACCGCCGAAATCGATGATTGCGGCGCGCGGCATTCCGGCCTTGTCGACGATGACGTCGATGATGCGGCCCATGTTCTCGCCGGTTGTGCTCGTCACCGGCTTACCCAGGATGGCCTGTGCCTTGTCCTTGGTCAGGATGGCCGCCGGAGCCGCCGTCGGGGCGGCGTTCGACTGGCTCGCGCCGGAAGCGGCGTTCTGCGCCTCGGCGGCGGCGAGAGGCCGCGGCGCGACGCCGGCGGCAAGAGCGAGCCAACCCGCGAGCAGAGCCCTCACCAGCAATACGCCGCGCCGAACAGGACGCATCGGAAGCTCCGTGCCCGTCCTCGGGCCCAAATGGCGGGTCGCCCGGCTACGATGGCGGGAAGCCTAGCGAACCCGGCCGTGACCGACGGTGACATTTTTGTGGAATGGCGACATCCGCGGTCGCCGGCCGAAGCCTATGCCCGGCGGTCGTACAGCTGCTCGAAGGCGCGCTGCAGATCGACCCATTTGTACGGCTTGCCGAGCCAAACGGCGATGCCGGCGGCGTCGGTCGGCTGATCGGGCGCCTGTCCGCCGCTGGTGAAGATCACCTTGAGGTCCGGTCGCCGTTGCCAAGCCTCGTGTGCGAGCTGCTCGCCGCTTTTGCCGGGCAGCCGGACATCGGTGAACAGCACGTCGACTGCTGGTTCGCCTTCCAATACGCGCAGGGCGGCGTCGGCGTCGGCCGCTTCGAGCACGCGATAGCCGAGATCCATGATGCTGCCGACGGTCGCCTCGCGGACGAGATCGTCGTCTTCGACGACCAGGACGGACAGAGGGGGCTGGGCGGTTTCGCTCATGCGATCACGTCTTGCGATGAAAGTGTGGCATTGCCGTGGCCGGTTGATCCGCGGCAGCATCGGCCGCGGTACGCCGGCTGCCGCCTCGGAACAATGCTTGAATCATGCATCCGCATCCGGCAGGTTTCATGTCTCAGAGACAAAGACGATAAGCCTCGTATCGAGTGAGGGGCGATCGGATGAGGGAGGCAGATCGGGGCGACTGGCTCCGCCTTCGGCGAAGAAGGCCGGTCGCAGCCCCGTCGCGCAGCGCGCGCGGGATCGCGTGGCGACAGACGCGCCGTTGAGCCGCCCGGGACGCGGCGCCCCGACATACCGGCGCGTCCGCGTGGCGGCAGCCGCCGGACGCGCAGTCGCGGAATTCGTCGTTGTCGCGGCGACGTATTACGTCGCCGCGCGCCTCGCGCTCCGGCTCGAACTCGGGGGAGCCCAGGCGGACGCAATATGGCCGCCATCGGGGATCGCTGTCGCGGCGGTGCTGTTGTTCGGCCGGCGCGCCCTCGGCGGCGTCTTCGCCGGCGCGCTGTGCGCAAGCCTGGTCGACGTGCTTCTCGCGACGAATGCCGGTTGGGGTGCCTCCCCGGCCGGTATCCTTTCCCATGCCGGCGCGGGTCCGATCGGCGCGGCGGTCGCCGGGCTCGCCGGCCTCGGCAGCACGCTCGAAGCGCTGATCGTCGCCGAGGCCCTCCAGCGCGGCGGCTCGGGCCTGGCGCGCCTCGACAACGCGCACGATGCGTTGGTGCTGGTGGCGGCATCGGTCGTTGCGCCGGCCGCAAGCATGATCGGCGTTGCCGCGCCGGCGGTTTTCGGCCTCGCGCCGGCGTCGTCGGTCGCGGCAACCTGGGCCGGCCGGTGGCTCGGCGACACGGGCGGCATCGTCGTGGTGACGCCGCTCATGGTCGCCTGGGCCCATTCGGGGATGCAGTCCCCGAGGGTCGTGCGCTGGGGCGAGACGATCGCGGCGATGGCGGCGGTCGCCGTTCTCGCGGCGATCGTCTTCGCGCCGCTGCCGGCGGCCGTCGCGACGTACGCCCCTGCCGTCACGCGGATCGTCGGTGACCGGGCTTCGGCGGCGCCCTATCTCGTCGTGCCCGTGCTGCTGTGGGTCGAATTTCGACTGGGGCCTGCGACCGGCGCCCTCGCGCGGGCGGCTGTCGTCGCGATCGTCATCGCTGGCGCGCTCGCCGGGTCCGGTCCGTTCGTCGGCGGATCTCCGCACGCGGCGTTGCTGGCGCTGCAGAGCTTCGTCGTCGTCGTTGCGGCGACCATGACGGTCGTCGGCGGCGCTTTGGCGGAGCGGCGCCATCGGTTCGAGGCCTCGGTGCGCTCGCGTGAGCAACTTGAGAAGCGCGTGGAGCGGCGCACGGCCGCCCTCATCGAGAGCGAGAAGCGCTACCGGATGTTGGTCGAAGGCGTAGTGGATTACGCCATCTTTCTTCTCGATCCGGACGGACACGTGATCAACTGGAACGTCGGCGCGCAGCGCATCAACGGCTACAGCGCCGAGGAGATCATCGGCCGCCATTTTTCGATCTTTTATACGCCCGATGAACGTGCGGCCGGCCGGCCGGAGGCGACCCTGGAAATCGCGACGCGCGAGGGCAAGTTCGAAACCGAGGCCTGGCGCGTCCGCAAGGACGGCGCGCGCTTCTACGCGAGCATTGTCTGCGATGCGCTTCGCGAAGAGGACGGCCGGCTGGTGGGCTTCGCCAAGATCACGCGCGACATCACCCACCAGATGCGCCAGAAGGAAGCCCTCGAACTGGCGCGGGCCTCGCTGACGCAGGCGCAGAAGATGGAGGCGATCGGCCAGCTGACCGGCGGCATCGCCCACGACTTCAACAATATCCTCACGGTCATCATCGGCAATCTCGAGATCATCCAGCGTGGCTTGACCGCGGCGCAGGACAAGCTGCGCGACGCCGCGCAATCGGCGATGCGCGGCGCGGTGCGTGCCGCGGCGGTGACGCAGCGTCTGCTGGCGTTCGCCCGTCGGCAGCCGCTCGAGCCGCAGCCGATCGAAATCAACACGCTGGTCGCGGAAATGACCGGCCTGCTCGATCGTGTCCTCGGGGACTCGGTGACGCACGAAATCCGCCTCGCCGAGTCGCGGCCCAAATGTTTCTGCGATGCCAATCAGCTCGAGACCGCGCTTCTCAATCTCGTCATCAACGCGCGCGACGCGATGCCGGACGGCGGCACGGTGACCATCGCCACCGGCGAGGAAGACCTCGCGCCGGGGACCGAAACCGACGGGATCGTGCCTGGCCGTTACGCCGTTCTGCGTGTGAGCGACACGGGGGTCGGCATGCCGGCGGACGTGCGCGCGCGCGTTTTCGAGCCGTTCTTCACGACGAAGGAGGTGGGAAAGGGCAGCGGTCTCGGACTCAGCATGGTCTACGGCTTCGTCAAGCAGTCGCGCGGCCATATCCGGGTCGACAGCGAACCGGGCAAGGGCACGGCGGTGACGCTCTATCTGCCGCGTGCCGCCGACGTGCGGCCCGAGACCGCGGCGGCCGAACGCCGCCCACAGGCCGGGGACGACCGACGCGGCGCGCTGATCCTCGTGGTGGAGGACAATGCCGAAGTGCGGCAGCTCGCCGTCGCGGGGCTCGGCGCGCTCGGCTATCGCGTCATCTGCGCCGGCGACAGCGATACCGCACTCGGCCGGATCGCCGCCGAGCCGGGGATCGATCTGCTGCTGGTCGATCTCGGACTGCCGCGCTGCGACGGCAGCTGGCTCGCCGCCGAGGCGAAGCGGCGCCACCCGCAGATGCGGGTGCTTTTCATGACCGGCCGCAGCGACGAGGGATCGGCGGCTGCGGGTGGCGACGCGATTGTTCTGCACAAACCCTTCACCCGCGACGAACTCGCACGCGAGGTGGCACGCGCCTTCGTCGCGCCGTGAGCGATCACGCCGCCGCAGTCGCGTCGCGGTGCAACGCGCGCTGCAGCGCCCGTCCGAGATCTTCCTGACGATAGGGTTTCTGCAGAAATTCGCCCGGCGCGCTGCCTTCGGTGTGCGTCGCCGACGTGTAACCCGAAACGAAGAGCACACGGATCCCCGGGCGCAGCTGAAGCGCCCGCCGCGCCAATTCGAGTCCGTTCATGCCGCCGGGCATGGCGATGTCGGTGAACAGCAGGTCGACCGGCTCGTCACGGCCGAGAATGTCGAGCGCCGCCTTGGCATTGGCGGCCTCGAGAACGCGATGACCGAGTTCGCCGACGCGCGCCACCGTGACGTTGCGCACATCGGGATCGTCCTCGACGACGAGGACAGTGCGGCCGGCGGTGGCGTCGGTGCGTTCCTCGGCGCGGGGGGCCTGCGGCGCGGCCGCGTTTCGCTCGCCGGCCGCGCGCGGCAGTAGCAGGCGGACCACGCCGGCTTCGATGCCGTCGAGGTCAAGACGCCAGCCCGCGGACTCGACGACACTCCGAACCGTCGCCAGCAAATCGCTGTCACGGGCCGGCGACGGCGGGGCAACCGGGCCGGAGGCTGCGGCGCTGACGGAAAGTGCGACGGCGTCGCGCCCGAAGCCGTCTTCCTGTCCGCCCGGCACCCGCAGATTGATGGCTTCGATCACCAGGCGGCCGCCTTCCGGCATGGACTGGCGGAGCTGGATCGCCAGATCGATCAACGCCAGCTCCAACTGGTCGGGATTCGCCTCGATCGGCCACAGCTTCGGCGCCCACCGGGTTTCGATTGCGATGTCGGCACCAATGACGAGGCGGAGGACCTGGGCGAAGCGAGCGAGCACGCCGGCGATTTCGATCTTGCGCGCCGGGCCTCCATCCGCGCGCGCGAAACCCATCAACTGCTTGAGCAGGCCTGTGCCGTTGAGCGCGGCGCTCAGCGCGATGTGGGCGCGGTCGAAATCCTTGCTGGTGCCGTCCAGCGACCGCGTCATCAGGTCGAGATTCCACATGATGACCGTGAGCAGGTTGTTGAGCTCGTGGGCGACGTTGTTGGTGATGCGGCCAACCGCCGCCATGCGCTGCGCGTGACCGAGCTGCCGTTGCATGGTGACGCGCTCGGTGATGTCGAGCGCTATTCCCTGGATGAACGACCCGTGGCCCGCCGGATCGGCCGCGAGGGCGGCCCGATCCGCAAAAATGCGCTCACTGCCGTCGGCAGCGAGCCAGCGATACTCGACGGCGAAAGATCCGGCCGACGGCAACGCCTCGGCCTGGGCCATGAGCGCAGGCAGATCCGCCGGGTGGACGCGTGAAATCCACAAGTCGGCGTCATTGGCGAAATCGGCCGGGCGGTACCCGAGCGTGCGCGCCAGCGCCTCGCCGACGATACGCGGGCCTGTCAGCCGGCGGTCGATGTCGGACGAATAAAGCGCAGCAGGTACGGCCGCCGCGATCAGATCGAGCCATTCGGCGCGTTTGCTCATGTCCGACGGTCACCGCCCCTTGGCGTGCCCCGCTCACCGCCATATAGCGCTTATCTTGCAGCGAAATTATCTCGGGTGAAGCCAGGTCACTGTAATCAAATTGGGCTATTGCGGCGACCCCTTCGCTGCAGCCGCGCCAGGACCGTCGCCGCGCCCTTGCCGTCATCGGTCATCGACAGTGGCGTCATCGGTTTCATCAGGCTGCGTTCCCCATGCGTTCCGCGGGCCAGCTGTCAGATTAAGGCCTCGCGCCCGGGTCTCTCATGGGTGGAACACCTGAATCGTGACCGGAAAACCCAGGAGCACAACAGGCGAGATTTGCGAAAAACCCTTCTGCGGGCACCGCGCAACTCTCCCACGCGGCGGGCGGGCGCTATACTCGACTGCAAACGGGGGAAGAGGGGAGATGCCGCCTCTGGTCTTCGATCATCGCCAACGGCACGGCGTTCGGCACGGGTGAGATTGGCGGTCCCATGGCTCCCATCCGTCTCCTGCTGTGCGACGACCATCTTCTGATTCGCGCCAGCCTCAAATCGCTGATCGGCGAGTTTCCGGGCGTCGAGGTCGTCGGCGAGGCCGGCGACGGTCGCGAGGCGCTCGCGCACGTCGCCCAGTTGCGCCCCAACGTCGTATTGATGGATATCGCGATGCCGGGCCTCAACGGCCTCGAAGCGACGCGTCGGCTGGTCAAGGATCATCCGCAGGTGCGTGTCGTCATGCTGTCGATGCACGCTGACGAGAGCCATGTTCTGCAAGCGCTGCGCGCCGGTGCCTCGGGCTATGTCCTCAAGGGATCGGCTCCGCGCGAACTCGAAATGGCGATCGAAGCCGTGGCGCGCGGCGAGATTTTCCTCAGCCCGGCAATCTCGAAGCACGTCATAGACGTCTATCTCAATCGCGCCGACGGTCAAACCAATTCGCTCGATCTGCTGACGCCGCGGCAACGCGAGATCCTCCAGCTGATCGCCGAGGGCAAATCGTCGAAGCAGATCGCGCAGATGCTCGATGCGAGCGTCAAGACGATCGAATCCCACCGGGCCAGCCTGATGGAGCGCCTCGACATCCACGATGTCGCCGGCCTCGTGCGTTACGCCATCCGCCACGGCTTGGTTTCGCCTGAGAAATAGCTCGGATTTGTCCCAATCCTGAGCCATCGGCGCCGGCGCGACGCCGGGTCGTACTGGGCGCCCGGCCGGCTCAGTAGATTCCGCGACCGCCCTAAGGGAGCGGCGGAATTGACCTCGCGGGCAGCGGGCGACAGTGTTCTGGGCAGGAGCGGAGGCAATCGGACGTCGCGACGGCGGACGACAAAGCGCGCAAATCCGTCCCCTTGACGGCGCGCGGGAGCGACACGCCTGCTTCCCTTTCCCGGCGCCAAAGCCGGTCGCTTGGCTCGCGATGCGGAGGAACGAGGCGGGTGGCGAACATAGTGCAATACCGATGTTATTTCCTCGATTCGACGGGTTCGATTCGCTCCGACGAGACGATCGAATGCCGATACGAACAGGATGCCGTCGAGACGGCCCGCGATATGCTCGAGCGCCGCCCCTACTATCACGGCATCGAACTGTGGCGCGGCGCACGACGCGTGCACATGGAAGTCCGCCTGCCGGAGGTTCCGGCGTTCACCATCCGGTCATCGCAGAGAATCTGAACTTCAGCGTCATAGGTTGCGCAGGAGGGAAGTCCAGCCATGAACCTGATCGCACGCCGATCGCCTCCGCGACTGAGCCCCGTTCCGCGCCAGGGTTATGCCGGCGTTCCGGTCGTGGACGACATCAAGGTCGCCCGGCAGCGCATGCGGCATCTGGCGCCGTGGAACGTCGAGCCGCTGCCGCTGATGCATTCCGTCGCCGGAACGCCGGCGGCACCGCCGACGGCGGAAGCGCGCGAACGCGGCCGCCGGCTTGCGCTCCAAATCCTCGCGGTTCACATGTGGCACGCGAGCACGACGAGCGCACTGCAATGACTGCCGGTGGGCAAATCGAGGGGATGGTGCGGGCGCGGAGCCTTTTCCGCCGGCGGAAACGCCGCGACGAAGTCGACGCCGACACGGCGCTGCGCAACTTCATCGCCGATCTCGGAATTTTCGTCGGCGAGGCGCTGCTTTCGGCGATCGGCCTGCGCATCGCGGCGGCCGACGGCAGCGTGCCCTTCCTCATGCTCGGGATCCTGGCGGCGATCGCGGCGGCGCTCCCGCTTCGGGACTGGATTTTCGGCTGAGCCGGTCGCCGGCACGTCAGGCTTTCGCCGCTCGCCGCCAGAACGGCTCGGCCTTCCTGAAGCGCTTGATGCGCTTCTGCAGCGCGCCCTCGCATTCGAGCGCGACGTGCGTCGACCAGCCGCGCACCGTGGCGAGGCCGCGCATCAGTGCCGGCGCCGCGCGGCGCTCCACCAGCGTCTGCAGCAGCTTTTCCGACGATGCGACGTCGTTGAGCAGGCCGAGATCGTCCTGGAGCGTCTCCAGGTATTTCACGTACCGGCGGACCGCTTTCGCGGCGTAGATCGAAGCAAAGGAATCGGCGGCGTAGCGCAGCTTCTTGAGCGCAATGCGGAGGCTGTGGAGTCTCGCGGCGTCCAGCCTTCCGACGTGGCGTGCGCGATTGCGCGCTTTGCGATAGCGCCGCTCCAGAACCCGGTCCGCGAGCCGGCCGACCGGCGATGCCTGCAGAATCGAAGTGTGCAACGCACCAGGCCGGCGCCAGGAGCGCGTCTCGATCCAGTCCATAAGGCCCAGCGCGAACTGCGTGTAGCGGCGGGCGCCCAGCGCGGCACGGAGCCCGGCATAGGCGCGACGCTGCTCGCTTTCGATTGCGCCGGCCAGCACCGCAAGATCGCGATCGCGGTCCATGCGTTCCCGAACGCGAGCAACGAGAACGGCGACGACATCCCAGTTGCGCGCTCGGCCGAGCGCTCCCATCAGCCATTTGACTTCGCCGAGCGCCCATTTGCGCTCGGCGTCCGGCAGCATCGCCTTGAATAGCGCCAATGCGACACGCAGGCGCCGCAGCGCCACGCGCATCTGGTGGACGCCTTCAGCCTGGCCGCCGAACGCCGCCGGCTCGTTCGCGAGCAGGTGCGCGAGGCAGCGGCGGAGGATGGCGGCGAACGCGTCCTCCACCGTCATGCGGCGCTCGAGCTGGACCTTGCCGAATTTCGTCGTCGCGCTCGCCGTACGCGTCGCCTCGCGCTCGGCCAGCGCATAGCCGCGCATCGCCTTGCTGCGCAGCTCGACGCGCAGCGGCACCTGCGCGGCAAAGGCGCGCGCCAGCTTGAACACCGCGTCCGGGGTGCCTTGCTCCAATTCGAGCTCGATCTCCGACACCGGCAATGTGCGGCCGCCGCGCGTTCGGATTTCGCCTTCGTCGAACGACACGGCGACTGCCGCGCCGTCGGGTTCGAGCACGGCGCGGCTCCGTCGCAAGCGGCACGTGAACACCGGCGTCAGCCGTTGGTCGGCCAGCCCGTCGACGCCGTCGATCCCGGCAAGCGGCCTCAGATCGGGCGCTGCCCGCGCCAGCGGGATTTGCCAGACCGGCCGCTCGCCGCTCGCGGTCGCAGCCGGCGGGATCGCCTCGAGCGTCTCGAACAGGCGGCCGCCGTCGCGGCGCACCGACAGCGCGAAGGTGCGGCGCCGCAATTCCTTGTCGCGCGTATCGTAATACGTGGCCGCCATGCGATGCCGCGTCAGCCGCCCGCCGCGCAGCGGCGCGCGTTGCTTCAGCCGCGCCGCATGCTTCGGCGTGATTGCGAGCGCCAGTGCGTAGCGTATCTCGGCGGCGGCGACTGCCGGCGCGACGGTCTTGTTTTCGGTCATGAAAATAGCTTCGCGTGCCGACTGGGGTCTGGCAAGAGGCGCGTTTTCCTTATAATTTGTGCGCTCGTTCGCGCGGACCGCAGCGGGCCGCGCTCTGCGGAAATTCAGGGAGCTCGCAATGCAACGCCGGAAACTCGGCTCGCTCGAAGTGTCGTGCATTGGCCTCGGTTGCATGAGTATGACGCCCATCTACGGCCAGCCCGATCCCAGCGAGGCAATCGCCACCATCCAGCGCGCGGTCGATCTCGGGGTCGATCTGATCGACACCTCGGACGTCTATGGCGGCGGCAAGAACGAGGAGCTGGTCGGCCGCGCGATCAAGGGCCGCCGCGACAAGGTTGTGCTCGCCACCAAGTTCGGCAACCTGCAGACGCCGGACGGCAAGCAGTCGGTCTGCGGTCGTCCCGAATATGTGATCGAAGCCTGCGAGAAGAGCTTGAAGCGGCTTGGCGAGGATGTCATCGACCTCTACTACATTCACCGCGTCGATACCGAGGTTCCGGTCGAGGACACCGTGGGTGCGATGGTCGAGCTGAAGCGGCAGGGCAAGATCAGGCATCTGGGGATTTCGGAAGCCTCGCCGTCGACACTGCGTCGCGCGCACAAGGCGCATGCGATGGCGGCGCTCCAAACCGAATATTCGCTATGGACGCGCGACGCCGAAGACGGGCTCTTCGACGTGTGCCAGGAGCTCGGCATCGGCTACGTCGCCTATAGTCCGCTGGGTCGCGGTTTTCTCACCGGCACGATCAGCGGCACGAACGATCTCGCCGAGAAAGACCGACGGCGTGCGCATCCGCGCTTCCAGGCCGGAAATCTGAGCCGCAACGTCGCGTTGCTACCGACCATCAAGGCGCTGGCGGCGAGGGAGAATTGCACGCCGGCCCAACTCGCCCTCGTCTGGGTCCTATCGCGCCGTCCCTTCGTCGTCGCACTTCCGGGCACCAGCCACCGCAAGTGGCTCGAGCAGAACGTCAAGGCGGCGGAGATCACGGTGTCGCCGGCGACGCTTGCCGCGCTTGATAAGGCGTTTCCCAAGGGCGCAGCCGCGGGAGCGCGCTATCCGGAGCCTCAGCTCAAGCGGATCGGCGTGTGACGGACGCCGCCCCCGCGCCCGAAGGACTCGACGAGGCGACGGCGGCGGCGCGGCTCCGGTCGGAAGGCTACAACGAACTGCCGCGCGCCGAGCGACGCGGTGTCGTCCGGATCCTCGCGGAAGTGCTCGGCGAGCCGATGTTCGCGCTCCTGCTCGGCGCCGGTGCGATCTATTTCGTGATCGGCGCGCTCGACGAGGCGATCGTCCTATTCCTGTTCGCGACGCTGTCGGTGTCGATCGCGGTCGTGCAGGAGATCCGCAGCGAGCACGTCCTCGAAGCGCTACGCGACCTGACCAGCCCGCGCGCCGTGGTGATCCGCGGCGGACAACGTAAACGCATTCCCGGCCGCGAGGTCGTGCGCAGCGACACCATCGCGGTGCTCGAGGGCGATCGCGTCGCCGCGGATGCCAGGCTCGTCGAAGCTCACGACTTGCTGGTCGACGAATCGCTGCTGACCGGCGAGTCCGTACCCGTACGCAAGATGGCGGCGGCGGCCGCAACCGTTCCCGAACGGCCCGGCGGCGACGGCCTGCCCTGGGTCTATGCCGGCTCGCTGGTGGTGCGCGGCGAAGGGATCGCTGTCGTGCACGCCACCGGCGCGCACAGCGAGATCGGCCGCATTGGCCAGTCGCTGGCGCGCATCGAGGCGGTGCCGCCGCGGTTGCGGATCGAAACCCGCCATATCGTACGCGCCTTCGGCGCCGTCGGCCTCCTCGTCAGCGGTGCCGCGATCGCGCTTTACGGGCTGCTGCGCGGCTCGTGGCTGCAGGCGCTGCTCGGCGGAATCGCGCTCGGCATGTCGATGCTGCCCGAGGAGTTTCCGCTTGTCGTCACCGTCTTCACCGTCATGGGCGCATGGCGCATATCGCGGGCACGCGTGCTGACGCGGCGCGCAGCGACGATCGAGACGCTGGGCAGCGCGACGGTGCTGGTGTCGGACAAGACCGGGACCATGACCGAGAACCGCATGCGCCTGGTCGCGGCGGTGGCCGGCGACCGGCGCTGGGACGAGGGTGCGCCGCTGCCGCCGCGCGTCGCGCATCTGATCGAGGCCGCGGCGCTCGCTTCGTCGCCGCAGCCCTTCGATCCGATGGAGCTCGCGATCCATGCAATCGCGCCCGCGGTGCCGCCGCGCAACCGCCGGCCGAGCCTGCTGCGACAATACGGCTTGCGCCCGGATCTTTTCGCGATGACCAATGTCTGGCGGCTGGCCGATGGCGGGCTTGCCGCCTGCGCCAAGGGCGCGCCCGAGGCGATCGCGGCGCTGTGCCGCCTCGATGCGCAATCGAGCCTGGCGGTGGCGCACGATGCCGACGCCCTTGCGCAACGGGGCATGCGCGTGCTCGGCGTCGCCGAGGCGCCGGCGACCGAGCCGCTGCCCGAAGATCAACGCGGCTTCGCCTTCGATTTCCTCGGGCTCGTCGCCTTTGCCGATCCGCTGCGGGCCAATGTGACGGCGGCGGTGCGCGAGTGCCGTTCGGCAGGCGTGCGTGTCATCATGATCACGGGCGACTACGCAGCGACCGCCCGCGCGATCGCGCAGCAGGCGGGCCTCGACGCGACGCGGCTGGTTTCGGGTGCCGATATCGATGGCATGGACGACGCCGCGCTCGCGGCCAGCATCGGCACATGCGACGTCTTCTACCGGATCGCGCCGCAGCAGAAGCTGCGGCTGGTGCAGGCGCTCAAGGCGCGCGGCGAGGTCGTGGCCATGACCGGCGACGGCGTCAACGACGCGCCGGCGCTCAAAGCGGCTGATATCGGAATCGCGATGGGCGGCCGCGGCACCGACGTCGCCCGCGAGGCATCGTCAATCGTGCTGCTCGACGACGATTTCGGCTCGATCGTCCGCGCCATCCGCCTGGGCCGGCGCATCTACGACAATCTGCGCAAGGCGATGGGTTACATCCTGGCGGTCCATGTGCCGATCGCCGGGCTCGCCCTCGCGCCGCTGACCTTCGGGCTGCCGCTGGTGCTGACGCCGATCCACATCGCCTTTCTCGAGATGGTGATCGATCCGGCGTGCTCGGTGGTGTTCGAGGCCGAAGAGGAGGAGACCGACGTCATGGCGCGGCCGCCGCGCGCGCCGTCTGTCAGACTGCTGTCGCGGCCGCTGGTTTCCTGGGGGCTATTGCAGGGCGTCGTCGCCTTCGTTCCGGTTGCGGCCACGCTCGGCATCGGCGCCGCACGCGACATGCCGGACGACGAACTCCGCGCCCTCGTCTTCGTCACTTTCGTGCTGGTCAATTTCGGGCTCATCCTCGCCAACCGCTCGTTCGCCGCTTCGCCGCTGGCGGCGCTGCGGCGGCCGAACGCGTTCCTGTGGCTGCTGCTGCTCGGCGTCGCCGCGCTGCTGGCGGCCATTCTGATCCTGCCGCCGTTGCGCGCGTTGTTCGGCTTCGGCCCGTTACACGGCGACGACCTCGCGATCTGCGTCGCCGGCGCGATCGGCGTGCTGCTGGCGCTCGAAGGCTGCAAGCTGGCATGGCGCGGACAACTGCGCCGATGAAACGGCCGGCGCCGCTGGACAGTGCCGCCGCGCCCTGGCCATAGTGGCGCCCGCGCGGGAACCGGCAATTCGAGAACTGAAACGGGCTCAGGCTTGGCGGCGGACGCGATTTCAACGACGGAGGCGCGGCCGCGTGTCGTGCGATGGCGGCTCGAGACGGTCGTCACCGCCCTTGCGATCGTCGCGCTCGCCGTTCTCATCGCACTGCCGGTCGCATCGTTGCTGTGGGGCAGCGTCGCCGGCCCGAACGGCTTGACGATCGGATTCTACACCCGGGTCTTCGCGCGTCGTCTCTATCTCAACGCGGTGTTGAACTCACTGATCCTCGGCGCATGGACCGGCTTGTTCAGCATCGTGATTGGTGTGCCGCTGGCCTGGGCGGTAGCGCGCACCGACATGCCGGCGAAGGCCTTCGTCCGGCTGACCGCGACCTTGGCCTATCTCTCGCCGCCGTTCCTGGTGGCGATCGCCTATGTCAACCTGTTCGGGCCGCACGCCGGGGTCATCAACGAGTTTATCCGCGACACGCTCGGGGTACCGGCGCTGACCTTCGACATCTTCTCGATGGCGGGGCTGGTGCTGGTCACGGTGCCGCACACGTTCCCGTTCGTCTATATGCTGACATCGGCGGCTCTCGATTCGGTTGATGCGAGCTTCGAGGAATCGGCGCAGATCCTCGGCGCCGGGCGGATGCGCACGGTGCTGGCGGTGACCTTCCCGCTGGTGGCGCCGGCGATCCTGTCGGGCGCGCTCATCGGCTTCGTCAACGCCATCGCGCTGTTCGGCTCACAGGCGGTTATCGGCCTGCCGGCCCGGCTGTTCACGCTGCCCACGCGGATCTATGCGCTGTTCGATTATCCGCCCGAGTACGGCCTAGCCTCGGCGCTGTCGCTGGTCTTCGTGGCGACCACGGTGGCCGCGCTCTATCTGCAGCGCGCTTTTCTCGCGCGCCGGTCCTACGTCACGCTGTCGGGCAAGGGCACGCGTCCCGGCGCCATGAAGCTCGGCGCCTGGCGCTGGCCGCTGCTCGGCTTCGCCGGGCTGACCTTCGTCTTCGCGATTGCGCTGCCCTACGGCTCTCTGCTTGCGGTCTCGCTCAGCAAGTCGTGGGGGTTGGCGTTCTGGCGGAATCTCACCCTGGCCAATTACGGCTTCGTGCTGTTTCGCTACGACGTCACCCAGCGTGCCGTTCTCAACAGCTTGCTGCTGGCGACGCTCGCGGCGTCGGGCGCTGTCGTGCTCGGGGCCGCGATCGGCTGGATCGAGCTACGCACACCGACCCGGGGGCGCCGCCTGCTCGATTACGTGGCGCTCGTTCCGCTCGGCCTGCCCGGGATCGTCATGGCCGTCGCGATCCTGCAGTTCTGGCTCAGGATGCCGGTCCGCCTCTACGGTACGCTCCTCATTCTGCTGCTGGCCTACTGCGCGCGTTACCTGCCGCTCGGCGTTCGCGCCGCCAACAGCGCGCTGCGCCAGATCGACCCCGCGCTCGAGGAAAGCGCGCGCATCCTCGGCGCGTCCTGGGGCACGACCATGCGCGAGATCACCCTGCCGCTGATGCGCACCGGCCTGTTCGCCGGCTGGATCCTCATCTTCGTGCCGGCGATCCAGGAGCTGTCGGCCTCGATCCTGCTCTACAGCCCCGACACCGTGACGCTCGCGGTTGCGGTCTATAACCTCTACGAAAACGGCTATACCGAGCCGGTGGCGGCGCTCGCGCTGATCAACGTCGCGATCATCGCCGCCGCCATCGCCGTCGCCCGATGGGTCGCCGGCGGAGAATCACACTTCGCGTCGGTCACATGAAGTCCGATCTCGTCATCGAGAAGCTTTCCAAGACCTATGATCGTACGCCCACGGGCGACGCTGCCGTCTCCAATCTCAGCCTCGCCATCGCCTCGGGTGAGTTCGTTACGCTGCTCGGGCCGTCGGGTTGCGGCAAGACGACGACGCTGCGCCTGATCGCCGGCTATCTCGCGCCCGACAGCGGCACGATCGCGGTCGGCGGGCGTCTGATGTCGTCGGCCAGAGGCGTCGTGCCGCCCGAGGACCGCGGCATGGGAATGGTTTTTCAGAATTACGCGGTGTGGCCGCACAAGACGGTGTTCGAGAACGTCGTCTTCGGGCTCAAGCTGCGCAAGTTGACCAGGGCCGAGGCGCGACGACGCGTCGAGCAGGCGCTGGCGGCGATGAACCTCTCGGGGCTCGAGCATCGCTATCCCAACGAGCTTTCGGGCGGGCAGCAGCAGCGCGTGGCGCTGGCGCGCAGCCTCGTGGTCGAGCCGTCGGTCCTGCTGCTCGACGAACCGCTGTCGAACCTCGATGCCAAGCTGCGCGAGCGCATGCGGTCCGAACTGAAGCAGCTGCAGCGCCGCACCGGCATCACCTTCGTCTACGTGACGCACGACCAATCGGAGGCGCTGGCGTTGAGCGATCGCGTCGCGGTGCTCGATCGCGGCCGGCTGCAGCAATACGGCACGCCGCGCGAGGTCTATACCCGGCCGGCCAACCGAGTGGTTGCCGATTTCATGGGGCTGGTGAACCTGATCCCGGCGCGGGTCGCCGGGGCGGGCACGGTGCAACTCGGCGGGTTGTCGCTAGCGATCGCGCCGCCGGACGGGACGGCTGCGGGTGCGTTGGTCGATCTGGCGGTGAGGCCCGAATGCATTCGCTTGACGATGGACGGGCCCGCATCCAGCACTCTAGCGGCGCGCGTCGAGGACCGCAGCTATCTCGGCAATCTCAACGAATATGTGGTGGCCCTTGCCGACGGCGTAAGGCTTCGTGTCCAGGCTGCGCCGGACGCGCCCGATTTTGCCGTCGGCAGCGAGGTGCGCTTGTCGATCGATGCGCGGCAGTGCAATGTTTTTCCGCACACCGCGGGCGGCGGTTCGCCGGCGTGAGCGGGACGGAGGCAGGATGGAAGGGCAGGCCGGCACGGTCAGGATCGAGGGCTGCGAGCATTGGACCAACAAAGGCTCGGTCCGATTGTTTCTGTGGGAAAAAACGATCGCGCCGGCCGACGGCCGGGCCGCCATCCTGTTCGTCCACGGCTCGTCGATGGCCTCGCAGCCGACATTCGATTTGCAGGTTCCGGGCCGGCCGGATTCGTCGGTCATGGATTACTTCGCCGCGCGCGGATTCGATTGCTGGTGCGTCGACATGGAGGGATACGGTCGCAGCGACAGGAACCGGCCGATCAACTGCGACATCGCCAACGGCGCCGACGATCTCGCCGCGGCGAGTGACTATATCCTGAAGACGCGGCGATGCGGGCCGCTCCTGGTCTACGGCATCTCGTCCGGTGCGCTCCGCGCGGCGCTGTTCGCCGAGCGCCATCCCGAGCGCGTCGCGCGTCTCGCGCTCGATGCGATGGTGTGGACCGGGAAGGGGAGTCCGACGCTGGCCGAGCGCCGCAAGAAGCTCGACGAATATCGCCACACGAACCGCCGGCCGATCGACCGCGCCTTTGTCCACAGCATCTTCACCCGCGACCACCCGGGCACCGCCGACGAACGGACGATCGACGCCTTCGCCGACGCCATCCTGGCACTCGACGATTCCGTGCCGACTGGCACCTATGTCGACATGTGCGCCAATCTGCCGGTCAACGATCCGCGCAACATCGCGGCGCCGACGCTCATCATGCGCGGCGAATACGACGGCATCGCCGGCATGGAGGATCTGCTCGAATTCTTCGCCCTGCTGCCCAATCCCGACAAGCATTTCGCGGTCATGCCCGGCATCGCGCACGCCTCGTTCCAGCAGAAGAATTATCGTCTCGTCTATCACATCCTCGAATCATTCTTCCGCCAACCGGCGCCGATCTATCGCCCCAACCATTGAGGCCATGCCGATGAAGCGCATCGCCATCGTTTTGCTGTCGCTGCTCTGCGCCGCGCCCGCCTGGGCCGCCGGCTTTAAGCCCGATCCGGTCGACGTGGCGGCAGCGAAGAAGGAGGGTCTTGTCCGCTGGTACACCTCGACGCCGATCGCCGCCGCGCAGGAAATCGCCACCCTGTTCGAGCGGCGCACCGGCATCCGCGTCGAGCTGTTCCGTTCGGGCGGGTCGGCGGTGTTGCGCCGCTTCATGCAGGAGCTGTCGACCGGAACGCATGCCGCCGACGTGATCACCACCTCGGATCCGGCGGCGTCGGCGGCGCTGGCTGTGCGCGGCGCTTTCGTCGCCTTCAGGCCCGAGGATTTCGACCGTATTCCCGACGAGGTGAAGGACAAGAACGGCTATTGGGTTGCGCAGCGGCTCAACATGCTGGCGATCGCGGTGCGCGGTGACAAGGTGACGCAGACGGACCGTCCGAAAACCTGGAGCGATCTGACCGATCCCAAATACAAGAACCTGATGGTGATGCCCGATCCGTCGTTCACTTCGCTGCAGCTGGTCGTAGTCGGCACGCTGTCGCAGCAGCTCGGCTGGGGATTCTACGAGAAGCTCAAGGCCAACAACGTCATGATCGTGCAGGGGCACCAGCAGGTCGCCGACATGCTGAAGAGCGGCGAGCGGCTGATCGCCGCCGAGGAGCTCGACTCCTACGCCGCCGCCGACCGCAAGGCCGGGCATCCGATCGTCACGATCTATCCGACCGAGGGCGTGTTCGCGATTGCCTCGCCGACCGCGATCGTCAAGGGCGGCCCCGATCCCGACGCGGCCAAGGCGTTCGTGCGTTTCATGATCGGCGACGAGGTGCAGAAGATGTTCCCGTCGCTCGGCATCTATGCCGCGCGCAAGGATGTGCCGCCGCCCCCCGGCAGTCCCGGGCTCGTCTCGCTCAAGTTGATGCCGGTGGATTACGCGGCGCTGCAGAAGCGCGAGGGAGAGATCAAGGACCGCTTCAACGAGATCTTCCAGTAGCCGCGTCGGCTATTTTTTCTGCTGCGCAACCGGCAAGACGACCTCGTCGTATTTCAGCGACTTCGCCGCGGGCACCGTGTTATCGGCGACGAATTTCTGGATGATGGCGAAGCCGCGCCGGTCGACGACCGCGCGGGCGGGGAAACTGTTGGCGTCGCCGACGATGAACTCGCGGATCAGCGGCTCGGGCAGCTTGGGATAGCGCTTGTGCAGATCGGCGATCACCTTGTCCGGCTGCTTGTGCAGGAGGACGAGCGCGTCGTCGAGCGCCGCGTGCGCCCGCTTGACGATATCCGGATGCTTGGACGCGTAATCGGCCTCGGTCACGAGGCCCTGATGCACGGCGCCGACATATTCCGGAATCGCGCCGCCCCAGAAATCGGCGAACATCTTGAGGCCGTACTGGTCGACGCCGAGCCGCCCGTAGGGGATGGCGGTGAGCGCGATGTCGATCTCTTTGCGCTTTGCCGCAGCGAGGAGCGTCGGGTAGGAATTGATCGTGGTCTCGGTGTAATCGGCCTGCGGGTTGAAGCCGTATTGCTTGGCGAGCACGCGGAACATGATGTCGAGGCCGCCGCCGACGTCGAGGGTTCCGATCGTCAGGCCGCGGGCACGGGCGAAGCGCTCCTTGAGCGGCATTTTGGCGGTGAGGCCGATCTTCTTCGCGGCGTCCGGATTGATCACGAACTGGATGACGAAGTTGCGCACGAACGGCGCGACGATGCGCAGTTGCTCGCCGCGTCCCAACGCCTGGACTACCGGCACCAGCGTCATGGCGCCGAACGCGGCGCCGCCCGAATGCAGCGCGGCCAGGGTATCCGGGTCGCCATGGCTGACGATCTCGACATCGGGGTCGATGCCGTGTTTGGCGAAAAAGCCTTCGTCGACCGCGACTTCGACGATCGACAGCCCCAACGAGATGCTGGTCTGGGCGATGACGATCTTGTCGGCGGCCCGCACCGGCGCTGCGCCGGCGAGCGCCACGGCCGCCGCCGCGGCGACGATGGTTGCGTATCTCATGCGTGTGTCCTCCCCGTTTTGCCGGTGGCGTAATTGACCGCCGAGTTGAACATCAATGCAAGCACCATGAGCACAAATAGACCGGCGAAGACCCCGGCGCTGTCGAGCTGCGACGCCGAGAACTGCACGAGATAACCGACGCCGCGGCTCGAGACGATCAGCTCGCCGACGATCGCGCCGACCAGGGCCTCGGGTATCGCCAGCTTGAGGCCGAGCAGGATGGCCGGCAGGGCACCCGGGATGACGACGAGGCTGCGCTCCTGCCAGCTGTTCGCGCCCATCAGCTTGACGACGCGAATGAGGTCGCGGTCGACCCTGCGGGCGCCTTCGTAGGTCGAAAGGAAGACGAAGAAGAACACCATCAAGGCCGTGATGACCACCTTGGGCGTCAGGTTGATGCCGAACCAGACGATGAACAGCGGCCCGAAGGCGATCTTGGGTACGCCGTAGATCGCCATCAGGATCGGATCGAAGATGCGCGCGATCAGCGGAAAGCTGCCGAGGAGCAACCCGAGGACGACGCCGGCTGCGGCGCCCAGCGCGTAGCCGAGGAGGATTTCTTCAGCCGTCACCAGCAAGTTGAGCCACAGCGTTCCGTCGGCCGCCCATTCGCGGATGCGGTCGGCGATGTCGAGCGGCGTGCTGAAGATCAGCTTGTCGATATGGGCCCCCGAAGCCTGCCAGGCGACGAGCAGACCGAGCATCAGGCCGATGCGGCCCCAGAGCACGATCTGGCGCTCGCGCCGCGCGGCGGCGATTGCCGGATCGACGATGTCGTCCACGGTCTCGACCCTAGCCATTGTCGTCCTCCTCTCCGGTCGTCACGTCGCAGAGCGACCAGAGTTGCTTGTGGATGTCCTGAAATACTCGTTCGAAGCGGATTTGAATCGGATCGCGCGGTCGCGGCAGATCCACCGGGATGTCGGCCTTGATCCGGCCGGGACGCCGCGACAGCACGATCACGCGGTCGCTGAGCGCGATCGCCTCTTCGAGATCGTGAGTCACGAACACCACGGTCTTGCGCTCGCCTTCCCACAGCGCCAGCAGCTCACGCTGCAGTTGCAGCTTGAGCTGCACATCGACGTTACCGAAGGGCTCGTCCATCAGCAGCGTGTCGGGGTTGTAGGCGAGCATGCGGGCGAGAGCGGCCCGCTTCTGCATGCCCCCCGACAGCTCCGCCGGCATGTGTGCGGCGAAGCCGTTGAGGCCGACGCGCGCGATCGCGGCGGCGGCACGCTCGCGTGCCTCCGCCGACGGCACCTGGCGCAGATGGAGCGGCAGCATGACGTTGGCCAACACCGAACGCCACGGCAGCAGCGTGTCCTTCTGCGTCATGTAGCCGATCCCGATATTGGGGCCGACGACCGGCCGGCCGCGAAACAGCACCGAGCCGCGCTCGGGCGCGATGAAGCCGGCGATGCAATTGAAGAGGGTCGATTTGCCGCAGCCCGACGGGCCGACCAGCGTGACGAAGGCGCCGGCCGGGACATCGATGCTGACGTCCTCCACGGCGGCGATTCGGGTGCCGCCCTTGAAGAACCATTTGCTCACCCGATCCAGCCGAATGACCGGGGCGGCGTCCGGCGATGCCCCCGCTGCCACCAATGCCTCCCTCGCGTCCCGTTTCCGGCGCGGCGGCGAATTTAGCAGCCGTCGCATGGCCGCCGCCATGTTCCTGCGCTCACTGGCGCGGCGGGCGGTTCTGGGTTATGACCGACCCTGAACTCTTGGGTGTAACGTGGTAGCGCGAAAGGCGATGCGGCTCCTGCAGGCGGCGCCCGTTGCGATCGGCCTCGTACTGGCCACCGCGGCGGTTCGGGCGCAGACCGCGCCGGCCGCGTCCGGCGTTTACACTGTCGCCAATGTGCCAGTGGACGCGACCGCGGCATCCGCCGACGCCGCGCGCGAAGCGGCGCGCCTTCAGGGCGAGCGCCAAGCCTATCACATTCTGCTCGCCCGTCTGACGCGGGCTGCGGACGCGGCAAAGCTGCCGCCGGCCGACGAGGCCACGCTCAATGACCTGGTTCAGGGCTTCGAGGTCGCCAACGAGCGGCACTCCACGGTACGCTACCTCGCCGACTACACGTTTCACTTCCGCCCCAAGGCGGTAAGGCAGCTGCTGCGCAGCGCGGGCGTCCCGTTTGCCGAGACGGCGTCGAAGCCGCTGGTGGTGCTGCCGGTCTACGAAAGTGGTGGCGCGGCGACGCTATGGGAGGATCCCAATCCCTGGCGCGCGGCGTGGAACGCGCGCAACGGGCCGGCGGGCCTGGTGCCGTTGGTGATGCCCTTCGGCGGCGCCGAGGACATCGCCGCGATCGACGCCAAGTCCGCGTTCGCCGGCGATACAGCGGCGCTCGCGGCGATCTCGCAACGTTACGACGGCGCTGACGTGCTGGTGACTCACGCCGCGGTCAGCAATGCGGGAACCGCCAACGAAACCGTTGCGGTGTCGTCCACCCGCTTCTCGCCGGCCTCGGGCACGTCCGCGCAAACCTGGACCCAGTCCTATACCCTCGGGGCCGGGGAGGACGAGGCGGCATTGCTGGGGCGCGCCGTCGCTGGCACCGTCGCGCAGATCGAGGAGGCCTGGAAGGCGGCGAACATTCTCGATCTGTCGCAGGTCGCGACGCTCGCCGCATCGGTGCCGATCGCAACCCTGCAGGACTGGGTATCGGTGAGCCAGCGGCTCGGCGTCATTCCGGCCGTGCAGAAAACCGATCTGGCGGCGATCGACCGCCGGCGCGCGCAGATCGTCATCCATTATGTCGGCGACTTGGCGCAGCTGCGACTGGCCTTGGCGCAGGAGAATCTCGATCTTACCGGCGACGCTCCCGACTACATTCTCGCTCCGCATCCATCGGCCGCCGCGCACTGATCCGCGAGCACGCGATGAACCTGCCGAACTACATATCCCTGGCGCGCCTCCTGTCTGCGCCCGTCGGCATCTGGCTCATCCTCAACGATGACATGAGCGCCGCCTTCTGGCTGTTCCTGGCGGCGGGCGCGTCGGACGCGGTCGATGGCTTCATCGCCAAGCGCTTCGACAGCCGTTCGGAGCTCGGCGCGCTGCTCGATCCGATCGCCGACAAGGCGCTGATCGTCAGCATGGTCGTGACGCTCGGCCTCGCCGGTTATCTACCCAACTGGCTGGTGATCCTGGTCGTCTTCCGCGACGTGTTGATCATCGGCGGGTTCGTGCTGACGCAGTTCGCCGCCGAACCGCTCAATTCGCGCCCGCTGCTGATCAGCAAGCTCAACACCGCGCTCCAGATCGTGCTGGTGGCCTGGACGCTCGCCCGCCTCGGTCTCAAGGTTGCGGATCGCGACATCACGGAACTTCTCATCGACGCCGTCGCCGCGACGACCGTCCTCTCGGGAGCGGTCTATCTCGTGCGGTGGATGCGCGGCTTTGCCGGCGCGGAAGAGGCCTGACATGACGCCCTCGCCCAAGGTGGTCGCGCTGTTCTGGGCGGGCGTACTGGTCGTGCTGCTCTACGCCATCGATCGCCTCGGCTCGGTGCTCGTGCCGTTCGTCGCCGGCTTCGGCATCGCCTATTTTCTAGCGCCGGCGGTCGATCGGCTCGAGCGCTGGCGCCTGTCGCGCAACCTCGCGGCACTCGCGGTCCTCGCGGGCTTCCTGCTGGCCATCGCGCTGATCGTCGTGATGCTGGCGCCGCTGGTCGAAGCCCAGGTCAGCCAGCTGGCGCGCGTCGCGCCGACTGCGATGGACCGCGGGCGTGACCTGGTGCAGCAGCTGCTGCAGGCGGCGCAGGAGCGGCTGTCGCCGGCCGATATTGACAAGCTGCGCGGCATGATCGGCGACTGGTCGTCGGCGGTGCTCGGCTGGGCGGCCGCGCTCGTCAAGGACGTGCTCGGCAGCGGCGTCGCGCTCGCCAACCTGCTGTCGCTGGTATTCATCACGCCGCTGGTGGCGTTCTACCTGATGCGCGACTGGCACGGATTCGTCGCGCACATCGAAGGCTGGATTCCACGCCAGCACGTGGCCACGGTGCGGCAGCAGACGGCGCTGGTGAACGAGACCCTGGCGGGGTTTATTCGCGGCCAGATACTTGTCGGCCTCATCCTGGCAGTGTGGTACGCGGCGACGCTTAGCATCGTCGGCACCCAATTCGCGATCGTGATCGGCCTGCTGATCGGCATCCTGTCGTTCATTCCGATCATCGGCAGCGCCATCGGATTCGTCCTCGCCATGGGGTTGACGCTGGTGCAGACGCCGAGCTGGGCCGCGGCGGCGGGCGTTCTCGTGATCTTCGCCGTCGGCCAGACCGTCGAGGCCAATTTCCTGTCGCCCAAGCTGGTCGGCGACCGCGTCAACCTGCATCCGCTTTGGGTGATCTTTGCCCTGCTGGCGTTCGGTAAATTGTTCGGGTTCCTTGGCGTACTGCTGGCGCTGCCGGCGGCGGCGGTGTTCGGCGTGCTGGCCCGTTTCGGCATGAGCCGCTATCTGCAGAGCCCATTCTACGATTCGCGCCCGGCGGCGCCGCGGAAACGGGTCTAACGTGGGCCAACTGCCACTCGATCTCGGCCACCTGCCGGCGCTCGGCCGCGAGGATTTCCTGGTCGCGGCGCCCAACGAAGCCGCCGTGAAGTGGCTCGAACGATGGCCTGACTGGCCGCAGCCCGCGCTGGCGCTGTACGGGCCGCCGGGCGCGGGGAAGACGCATCTCGCCCATGTGTTCGCCGCGCGCGTGCGCGCCGGCGGGGCGACGGCCGCCTTCATCGACGCGGCCGCGCTCGGGATCGATACGGTGCCGGCTCTGCTCGGCGCGGCGCGGGCCGCCGTCGTCGACGACGCCGCGCGCGCGTCGGAGCGCGGGCTGCTGCATCTCTACAACCTGCTCGCCGAACGCCGTGGGCATCTGCTGATCGTCGCGGCGGAGCCGCCTGCGCGCTGGCCGGTGGCGCTGGCCGATCTGCGCTCGCGGTTGGTCGCGGCGCCGGCAATCGGGCTGAGCGCGCCGGACGACGCTCTGCTCGGGGCGGTGTTGTTGAAGCTGTTCGCCGATCGCCAGGTCGCCGTCGCCGCCGATGTGATCGAGTATCTGGTGACGCGGATCGAGCGTTCCTTCGCCGCCGCCCGCGCCGCCGCCGCGGCGCTCGACGCGGCGGCGCTGGCCGAGAAGCGACCGATCACCGTGCCGTTGGCGCGGCGCGTGCTGCGGCTCTAACGCTTGGCCGCCGTCGGCACCAGGATCGCCATCAGGCGCGCGCTGCCTGGTTCGAGCGCCGGCCACGGCAGACTCACCTCGAAGCGCGCCAGCGCCGCCGGCGGAAAGTCCTGCGTCAGGCGCGTCATCAGCGGCCCGGTCGCCTGATCGGAAAGGGCCGCGGCGAGCTCCTGGAGGCCGGGATTGTGGCCGACCAGCATGACCGAACGCACCGGCTCAGGAACACGGCGCAGGCGCTGGAGCAACTGCTTCGCATCGGCGAGATAAAGCCCCTCCTCGTACAGGATCTCGGGCGCGGGCTTCAGCACCGGCAGCACAAACGCTAGGGTCTCGCGGGTGCGCGCCGAATCCGAGCAGAGCACCAGCGACGGCAGGATGCGACGCTCGGCGATGGCGGCGGCGATGGCGCGGGCGCTGTCGCGGCCGGCCTCGCTCAAGCCCCGGGCACGATCGCCCTCGGCGTGCTGGGCCACGGCCTTGGCGTGCCGCAAAAGAAAGAGGCCGCTCAATCGCTTGCTCCGCGCCGCAATAAGATGTTCACATAGGGTTTATAGACTTGCGGCATGGAGCATGAAATGGCGGGTCGGCCGGAGGCGCAAGCGCGCGCGGCGGGTGCGTTGGCGGGCGAGCGTCCGACCGACCGGTTCATCAACCGCGAATTGTCGTGGTTGGCCTTCAATGAGCGCGTCCTCGCCGAAGCCGACAATCGCCGTTATCCCCTGCTCGAGCGTCTGCGCTTCCTGTCGATTTCGGCGAACAACCTCGACGAGTTCTACATGGTGCGCGTCGCCGGACTCAAGGGTCAGGTGCAGGCGGGGATTTCGACGCCGAGTCAGGATGGCCTGACGCCCGCACAACAGCTCCTCGGCATCAACCGTCGCGCCGGCAAGCTGATGCAGGACCAGCAGGTCACCTGGCGGGCGCTCCGCCGTGAGATGAGCGAACAGGGTCTCGCCGTCGTCGGGCCCGAGGATTTGACGCCGGCCGAACGCGCGTTCATCGGCGAGCGCTTCATGGCTGAAATCTTCCCTGTGCTGACGCCGCTAGCGATCGATCCGGCACATCCGTTTCCCTTCGTCGCCAATCTCGGCCTGGGGCTGATGCTCGAACTGGTGCGCAAGAGCGACGGCAACCGCATGCAGGCGCTGATCCTGATTCCGCCGTCGATTGCCCGCTTTGTCCGGCTGCCCGGAAAGGAAATCCGCTTCGTCCCGGTCGAGCGGGTGATTGGCGAGTTTCTCGACCATCTGTTTCCCGGTTTCGCCGTTGCCGGCAAAGGCATGTTCCGGGTGCTGCGCGACAGCGAGGTCGAGATCGAGGAGGAGGCGGAGGATCTGGCGCGTCTGTTCGAAACGGCGCTGAAGCGACGCCGCCGCGGCCACGTCATCTATCTCGGCGTCGATGCCGCCATGCCCGAGGAGCTGCGCCGCTTCCTAATCGAGCGGCTCGACGCCTCGGCCGACGACGTGTTTCCGCTCGACGGCTTGCTCGGCCTCGCCGACACCGCCCAGCTCATCATCGACGAACGGCCCGATCTGGTCTTCACACCGTACAATCCACGGTTCCCGGAACGAATCCGCGATTATGGCGGCGACTGCTTCGCCGCCATACGCCAGAAGGACATCATCGTTCACCACCCTTACGAAAGCTTCGACGTGGTGGTCCAGTTCGTGCGACAGGCAGCGCACGATCCGGCGGTGGTCGCCATCAAGCAGACGCTCTATCGCACAAGCGACGACAGCCCGATCGTGCGCGCCCTGATCGAGGCGGCCGAGGCCGGCAAGTCGGTCACGGCTCTGGTCGAGCTCAAGGCTCGGTTCGACGAGGAGCGCAACATCCGCTGGGCGCGCGACCTGGAGCGCGCCGGCGTCCAGGTGGTCTACGGCTTCCTGCAGCTCAAGACCCACGCGAAGGTCTCGTTGGTGGCGCGGCGCGAAAGCGGCGAGCTGCGCCTCTATGTCCATTACGGCACCGGCAACTACCACCCCTATACCGCCAAGGTGTACACCGACCTCAGCTTCTTCACCTGCGATCCCGCGCTGTGCCGGGACGCTCAGCAGCTGTTCAACTACATGACCGGCTATGCGACGCCGGCCAAGCTCGAAAAGATCGCAATCGCGCCGATCAATCTGCGCCAGCGCCTGACCCGGCTCATCGACGCCGAAATCGCGCATGCCCGCGCCGGCCGCCCGGCGCAGATCTGGGCCAAGCTCAATGCGCTCGTCGACCCCGCGATGATCGACAAGCTCTACGAGGCGTCGCAGGAGGGCGTAAGGATCGATCTCATCGTCCGCGGCATCTGCTGCCTGCGACCGGGCGTCAAGGGCATGTCGGAGAACATCCGCGTCAAGAGCATCATCGGCCGCTTCCTCGAGCACGGGCGAATCGTCTGCTTCGGCAACGGCAAGGCCCTGCCGTCGCGCGACGCGCTCGTCTTCATTTCGTCGGCGGACTGGATGCCGCGCAACTTCGACTGGCGAGTCGAGGCCCTGGTGCCGATCGAGAACGAAACCGTGCACCGGCAGGTCCTGGTCGAGATCATGCAGACCTCGCTCAAGGACGAGGCGCAGAGCTGGCGGCTCGAGTCCGACGGTGCCTACGAGCGCGTGAGTGTTGATTCCGGCGCGGCGAGTGCGCATACATACTTCATGACCAATCCGAGCCTTTCCGGTCGGGGCAGTGCGCTGCAGCAGCGGCCGCGGCCTGCGCCGCGGCTGGTGACCGAACAAGGCGGCCCCTGACGATGGCGCCGCGCTTCGCCGCGGCGGTCGAGGGAGTCGTCCGGCGTGACTCGGTCGCCGTCGTCGATATCGGCTCGAATTCCTTGCGCCTCGTGGTGTTCGACGGGCTGAAGCGGCCGGCGCGCACGCTGTTCAACGAAAAGGTCATGTGCGGCCTCGGCCGCAGCCTCAACAAGACCGGCAAGCTCGACGCCGAAGGCATTGAGATGGCGCGCGCGAACCTGCAGCGGTTCGTCGCGCTGGCGCGCACCCTCGGCGCCACGCGTTTCGACGCGCTCGCCACTGCCGCGGTGCGCGATGCCGGGGACGGCCCCGCCTTCGTCCAAGACCTGGAAAAGCGCTACGGCATTCGCGTCCGCGTGCTGTCGGGCGAGGAGGAGGGTCGGCTTTCGGCCATGGGCGTGCTCGCCGGCATGCCCGAGGCGAGCGGCATTGTCGGCGATCTGGGCGGCGGCTCGATCGAGTTGATCGAGATCGACAAGGGCGCGGTCGGCCGCGCCGCCACACTGCCGCTCGGCCCGTTGCGGCTCGCCGATCTCGCGGACGACGACAAGAAGCTCAAGGAGGTCATCGACCGGCTGCTGGCCACGGTACCGTGGCTCGCTGCGGCCGAAGGCGGCAATTTCTACGCCGTCGGCGGCTCGTGGCGGGCATTGGCGCGGATCCACATGGCGGAAAGCCGCTATCCGCTGCACATCATCCAGAATTACACGCTGTCGCGCGGTGAGGCCGAGAAGTTTCTCGACTTCATTGCCAAGCAGACGCGCAAGTCGCTCGACGGCATTGCCGGCGTGTCCAAGAAGCGGCTCGAGGTGGTGCCGCTTGCCGGCCGTGTTCTGGCGCGAATCGTTAAGCGCATGGACCCGAAGCGCGTCGTCTTCTCGGCCTGGGGCCTGCGCGAAGGCTACCATTTCAGCCTCCTTGACCCGGCGGAACGCGCTGCCGATCCGCTGATCGCGGCCTGTGCCGAGACGGCGCGCGTCCACGCCCGGTTCGGCGAGATCGGCGATCCGCTGTTCGCCTGGATGAATCCGCTTTTTCCCAAGGAGCGCCCGGAACTGCACCGCCTGCGTCATGCCGCGGCGCTGCTTTCCGACATCGCCTGGAACGAGCATCCGGACTATCGGTCGGAACAGGCCGTCCGGCACGCGCTCTACATGCCGGTTGCAGGCATCGATCATCCCGGCCGTGCGTTCCTCGCTGCGGCCCTCCATGCGCGCTACGCCGGCCGGGGCACGGTCGAGCTGCTGGCACCGCTCGAGCTGCTCGACGAGGAGGACCTGCACGCGGCGCGCCTCGTCGGCTTGGCGCTGCGGCTCGCCTATACCGTCTGCGGCGGCGTACCGGCTGCGCTTCACGGGACGTCGCTTGCGCTCCATGGCCACGAGGTGCAGCTGTCGTTGAGCGGCGACGGCGCCCAGCGGTTCGGTGAAAGCGTCCAACGGCGTCTCGATGCGCTGGCGAAGGCATTGGGCCGCAAAGGCGCGATGAAACGGGGCTGACCGCTACTGCGCCGCGGCCGCCGCAGAATCGGTTCGCACCAATTTGATGTGCTTGCCTGCCGCGGTGAGGGCGAGGCGTCCGTGCTTGAGATCGAGGGCATCGCGGCCGAAGATCTCGGCGCGCCAGCCGCGCAGCGCGGGTACCGGCGCGTCGTCGTCGGCGGCGATCAATTCAAGGTCCTCGCTGTCGGCGATCAGCTTCGACGCAACGTGGTTCTCCTCGCAGCGCAGCTTGAGAAGGACGCGCAGCAATTCGACCAGCGGCCCGATCCCCTGCGGCAGCTCGCGGCGCGGTAGCGGTTGCGGATACGCACTCTCAGGCATCCTGCCGACGCGTGCGACGGTGGCGAGGACCTCGCCGCCCAGCCGGCTTTCGGCGAAGCCTCTGCCGAGGCCGCGAGTCCGCGCGAGCTCGTCGACCGTACGGGGCGCGTGCGCCGCGATCTCGAGCAGCGCTTCGTCGCGGATGATCCGGCTGCGCGGCAGATCGCGCTGCTGCGCCGCGGTCTCGCGCCAAGCCGCGAGTTCGCGCACCATCGCCAGCATCCGGCGATTGTTGCTGCGGACCTTGAGGCGTCTCCAGGCCTCCGCCGGATCGAGGCGGTAGGTTGCGGGATCGGTCAGCACCGCCATCTCCTCGTCGAGCCAGCTGTGGCGGCCGCTGCGATCGAGCTGGGCCGCCAGCTTTTCGTAAACCGTGCGCAGATGCGCGACGTCGGCGATGGCGTATTTGAGCTGGCGCTCGGTCAGTGGCCGATGCGACCAGTCGGTGAAGCGCGATGTCTTGTCGATGTGCGCCCCGGCCAGCTTGGCGGCGAGCGTCTCATAGCTCGCCGATTCGCCGAAGCCGCAGACCATGGCCGCGACCTGCGTATCGAAGATCGGCGCCGGCACCTGGCCGGTGGCGTTGAAGAAGATTTCGATGTCCTGACGCGCGGCATGGAACACCTTGAGGATGGCGAGATCGGCCATGAGGTCGTGAAGCGGCGCCAAATCCATGCCCGGCGCCAACGGATCGACCGCCACCGCTTCTTCCGGCCCGGCGAGCTGCACCAGGCAGAGCCGCGGCCAGTAGGTCTTGTCGCGCATGAATTCGGTGTCGACGGTGACATAGCGGCTCCCGGCCAGGCCGCGGCAGAACGCCTCCAGCGCCGCATGGTCGGTGATAAGGACAGTCATGGTGCCTTCATACACCGAATTGGCGGCCGCCAGAAGCCGCGACGGACGCGCGGCTTGACAAAAAGCCCGCTCCCGTGCGCTTTTCGCGTCGCTCGCGCGAGGAACGGGTCGAGGCATGCATCTCTACCGGACGCATAATTGCGGCGCGCTGCGCGTCGCAGATGAAGGCAAAACCGCGCGGCTATCCGGCTGGGTTCACCGCAAACGCGACCACGGCCAGCTGCAGTTCGTCGATTTGCGCGACCATTTCGGCGTCACGCAGTGCGTGATCGATGTCGCCAGTCCGATCTTCAAGCAGGTCGACGCGCTCAAGCTCGAAAGCGTCGTCACCATCACCGGCAAGGTGGTGCGACGCTCGCCCGACACCGTCAATCCCAAGTTGCCGACCGGCGAGGTCGAGGTGCAGATCGCCGAACTCGCCGTCCAGTCCGAGGCCGAGCCGCTGCCGTTTCCGGTCAACAGCGAAGCCGATTATCCCGAGGATATGCGGCTCAAGTACCGGTTCCTCGATCTGCGCCGCGAAACGGTGCATGCCAACATCATGCTGCGCGCGCAGGTCATCGCCTCGATCCGCCGCCGCATGATCGAGGCCGGCTTCACCGAGTTCCAGACGCCGATCCTGACGGCGTCATCGCCCGAAGGCGCGCGCGACTATCTCGTGCCGAGCCGGCTCCATCCGGGGCAGTTCTATGCGCTGCCGCAGGCGCCGCAGCAGTTCAAGCAGCTGCTGATGGTCGCGGGCTTCGACCGCTACTTTCAAATCGCACCGTGCTTTCGCGACGAAGCGAGCCGCGCCGATCGCTCGCCGGGCGAGTTCTATCAGCTCGATTTCGAGATGAGCTTTGTGACGCAGGACGATGTCTTCGCCGCCATCGAGCCGGTGCTCGCCGGTGTCTTCGAGGAATTCGGCAAGGGCCGGGCCGTGACCAAGCCGCCCTTCCCGCGCATCCCTTACGACGAGGCGCTCGCCAAATACGGCACCGACAAGCCCGATCTGCGCAACCCAATCGTCATGGCCGATGCGACCGGGATTTTCCGTGGTTCGGGATTCAAGCTGTTCGCCAACATCGTCGCCAAGGACGCAGCGGCGCGCGTCTGGGCGATTCCGGCGCCGGGCGGCGGCAACCGCGCCTTCTGCGACCGCATGAATTCCTGGGCCCAGGACGAGGGTCAGCCCGGTATGGGGTACATCTTCTTCCGTGGCGCCGAGGGCGCCGGGCCGATCGCGACCAATCTCGGGCCCGAGCGCACCGAGGCGTTGCGCGCTCAGCTCGGCCTCAAGGACGGTGACGGGGTGTTCTTTGTCGCCGGCCGGCCGGAGACGTTCCGGCCGTTCGCCGCCGCGGCGCGCAACAGGCTCGGACGCGAGCTCAACCTCATGCGCGAGGGCGTATTCGAGTTCTGCTGGATCGTCGACTTCCCGATGTACGAGCGCAATCCCGAGACCGGGAAAATCGAGTTCTCGCACAATCCGTTCTCGATGCCGCAGGGCGGTCTTGCCGCGCTCGAGGGCCAGGACCCGCTGACGATCAAGGCCTTTCAGTACGACATCGTCTGCAACGGCGTCGAGTTGTCGTCGGGCGCGATCCGCAATCACCGTCCCGACATCATGTACAAGGCATTCGCGATCGCCGGCTACAGCGCCGCGGAGGTCGAAAGCCGCTTCGGTGGCATGCTCAACGCTTTCAAGTTCGGCGCGCCACCGCATGGCGGCTCCGCGCCCGGCATCGATCGCATCGTCATGCTGCTCGCCGACACGCCCAATATCCGCGAAGTCGTCGCGTTCCCCATGAACCAGCAGGCGCAGGACCTGTTGATGCAGGCGCCGGCGCCGGTGGCGCCGGAACGGCTCCGCGAGCTGCACATCCGGATCGTGCTGCCGCCGGAAAAGGACGGACGCAAGCCCGCATGAACCGGCCCGCGACGGTGGTGGGGATGCGTGCCGCCGTGGTAGCCTAATGACGGAGCGGGAATTTCGTCGAGTCCGTGTGAGCAAGCGAGCACGCAAAACGATGACGATGGCGCGGCGCGGGGCGCCGACGGCGCTGCTGGCGGCGTTTTTCGTCACCGCCGCGCCCGCCTGGGCGGCCAATATCGCCGTCGACCCGCACGAAGCACTTTACGACCTGACGCTCGATTCCGCGCGTTCGGCGAGCGGCATTGTCGGCGCCAACGGCGCCATGTTCTACAAGTGGGGTGAGACCTGCGATGGCTGGACGCTCGAACAGCGGTTCCGCCTGCGCATCTCCTATGCCGAACAGGATGCCACGGACATCAGTTCGACCGTCGTCACCTACGAGTCCAAGGACGGCCTTCGCTACCGCTTCAACGAGCGCCGAATGCGCAACGGCGAGCTCGATTCCGAGATTCACGGCGAAGCCCACCTCAACGGTCTCGGTAAAGGTGGCGTGGCGGAATTCACCAAGCCCGAAGCGACCACGCTGCCCCTCAAGCCCGGCGTGATCTTTCCGACCGCCCATACTTTGGCGCTGATCGCGGCGGCGGAGGCCCACCAGCAATTCCTGTCGCGCTACGTTTTCGACGGCTCTGCGGTGGAAAACGCCGGCCAGGTGTCGGCCTTCATCGGCGACGCGCTTGCCCCGGCGGGCGACAAGGCGCCGAAGCCGCTCAACGACCCGCTTTTGCAGCACAGAAGCTGGCCGATTCGCCTCGCATTCTTCCCGGCCAGCGACAGCGGCGCCGCCGATCAGAGCGAGCCCGATTACGAACTCAGCATGCGGCTCCTGGAAAACGGCGTCACCCAGGACATGAAGCTCGACTACGGCGATTACGTGATCGGTGCGACGCTCAGCGACATCAAAAAACTGCCACGCCCGGCATGTTAAGGTTTGGCTCGCCGGCTGCCATGGTTACCAAATCTTAACACACCCACGCTTATGAAGCGGTGTAATGGGGCTTGGCGGCAGCGCGTCGACGAGGAAAAGGGGGCCGCCCGTATAATCTCTTAACTACTTTTCCCTAGGATTACGGATCCGCAGGGTTCCAGGACGCGGCGGACGGGCACGGGAATATTCATATGGCCACCAAGCGAGTCCTCATCGTCGAGGACAACGACCTCAACATGAAGCTTTTCCACGACCTGCTGGAAGCGCACGGTTACGACATCCTCCAGACCAAGGACGGCATGGAAGCGCTCAAGCTCGCGCGTCAGCACCATCCCGACCTGATCCTGATGGATATCCAGCTGCCTGAAGTATCCGGCCTCGAGGTGACGAAGTGGATCAAGGAAGACGAAAACCTGCGTGCGATCCCGGTGATCGCCGTGACGGCCTTCGCGATGAAGGGAGACGAGGAAAAGATTCGTGAAGGCGGCTGCGAGGCCTATATCGCCAAGCCGATATCGGTGGCGAATTTCCTGCAGACCGTCGCGCGCTTCCTCAATTGAGGCGCCGCAAATGTCCGCTCGTATCCTGGTGGTCGACGACGTTGACGTGAACGTCAAGCTGCTCGAAGCGAAGCTGGCGAGCGAATATTTCAACGTGATTTCGGCGAACGACGGCGAGAGCGCCCTCCGCATCGCGCGGGAGGAACGGCCGGACCTCATCCTTCTCGACGTCATGATGCCGCGCATGGACGGTTTCGAAGTTTGCCGCCGGCTCAAGGCGGATGCGCGCACCTCCGACATACCCGTCGTCATGGTGACCGCTCTTACCGAAGCCGCCGATCGCGTCCGCGGCCTCGAATCCGGCGCCGACGACTTCCTGTCGAAGCCGGTCAACGACGTGGCGCTGTTCGCGCGCGTCCGGTCGCTGGTGCGGCTCCGCCGCATGATGGAGGAATGGCGCCATCGCGAGGAGGTCTACGATCAGTTCAGTGCGCTTTTCGACAAGGAGGCGCCGACCGAGGACCGCGGCCCGGCGCGCATCCTGCTGTGGGAGGAGAACAGCTTTGCCGGCGCCCGCATCGCCGAGCTGCTCGCTGCCGTCGCCAGCGAGGTCGTCCGTCCAGTCAGCGCCGAGGAGCTCATCAACAGCTGTGACCAGTCGGTCGAGCTCGTCATCCTGTCGCTGGCGGGCAAGCTCGATGCGCTGAGGCTGGTTTCGCAGTTGCGCGCCCAGGAACAGAGCCGGCTGGTGCCGATCCTGCTGATCGCAGATCCGTCGGAGCTGTCGCGTCTCGCCAAGGGACTCGATCTCGGTGCCACCGACTACCTCGTCCGTCCGCTCGACCGCAACGAATTGATCGCCCGCGCGCGCACCAGCATCCGCCGCAAGCGCGTGCAGGACCGTCTGCAGGAAAACTATCAGAAGAGCCTGTCGCTGGCGCTGACCGACCCGCTGACCGGACTCTACAACCGCCGCTATCTGTCGGCCCATCTCGCGAGCCTGCTGCCGCACGTGGCCGACGGCGCGAAAGGGCCGGCGCTGCTGATGTTCGACATCGACTTCTTCAAGCGTGTCAACGACACGCACGGCCATGCCGCGGGCGATGCGGTGCTGCGCGAGGTCGCCGGGCGCGTGGCACGCAACGTGCGTGCTTTCGATCTGGTGTCGCGCTACGGCGGAGAGGAGTTCGTCGTCGTGCTGCCCGAGACGCCGCTGCCGGTTGCCGTCGTGGTCGCCGAGCGTTTGCGCTCGGTGGTCGCCGAAAAGCCGGTTTCATTCGGCGACGGCGCCGAGATCAACGTCTCGATCAGCGTCGGCGTCGCGGTCACCCGAGACGCGAGCGAGACCGCCACCTCGCTGATGCGCCGCGCCGACGAAGCGCTCTACGCGGCGAAGGGGCACGGCCGTAATTGCGTCATGACGTTTCCGGCCGACGCCGCGATCGCCAACGGGGCCGCGATCGCCGACGGCGCCGCCGCCTGAAGCCTTCGACCGGTCCGAAAACGCGAAAGCCGCATCTCGGGATGCGGCTTTTTCCGTCGACCGGAGTTCAAGGCGCTACTTGATCTTGGATTCCTTGAAGATCACGTGCTTCTTGGCGATCGGATCGTACTTCTTGAGCTCGAGCTTTTCGGTCTTGGCGCCGCGCGGATTCTTGTGCGTGACGTAGAAGAATCCGGTGTCCGCGCTGCTGACGAGCTTGACGATGATGGAGCCGCCCTTGGCCATGGCGCTTTTCCGCGAAACAATGGTTGGAGGGGCGGACCATAGCGCCGGCATCGGACCATTGCAAGCCGGCGGACGGCGCGCAGCGACGGAGAAAGCGGCATGCGGATGGCTCAAGAGCGGCTCGAAATCGCGACGGCCGGCCGCGGATTCTACGACATCACGTCACAGGTGACCGCCTGGGTGGTCGAGCAGGGGATCGCCGAGGGACTGTTGACGCTGTTCATCCGCCACACCTCGGCGTCGTTGCTGATCCAGGAGAATGCGGCGCCGGAGGTCCGCGCCGATCTGGCGGATTTCCTTGCCGGTTTGGCGCCGGAGGACGCGGCGCGTTGGCGGCACGCCGACGAGGGATCCGACGATATGCCGGCCCACGCGCGGGCCGCCCTGCTTCCGGCGCAGCTTTCGATCCCGGTCGCTGGCGGGCGGCTCACGCTCGGCACGTGGCAGGGCATATTCGTCGTCGAGCACCGCCGCCGCGGTCATCGCCGCGAGATCGTGCTTCATCTTGCGGGAACGTGAGATACGTTCCTGCGGCCGGGTGGAAGGAATGATCCGTTCGACGCGGTTTCGTTGACCGACCCACAGCGATGATTTACGACTGCAGCCAACAAAAGAACTGTCGCGCGCGGCTGTTGGGTCGAAGACGAGGGCGGGGGACTCGGGTGTCCGAGGGAGCCGCGGCGCATGGCGCCGCAGCGCCCGGCTTGCCATAAGGCGTGATCTCCCGTGCCGATGTTCCGGATTCCTGCACCGGTATGCGCTGTCGCGACTTCGGGTCCGTGCCCGAAGGAGGCAAGTCGATTGATCTGGATCAAACAGGCACTAAGGGCCTTAGGTGTATTGGTAACGCGCCCGAAGCGGGGAGCTGTCGGTGCTGTCCGTCACGCTGGTGATCGGTCTCGTCCTCGCCGTTCTGTCGGCGGGATATCTGGTGCTGGCGATCGTTCGCGTCCTCGGCTATCGCGTCGCGACCGACGTCGATTCCGAATATCGCCCGCCCGTCACCGTTCTGAAGCCACTCTGCGGCGCCGAGGCCGGCCTCTACGATTGCCTGCGGTCGTTCTGCGACCAGGACTATCCCGAATTCCAGGTGATATTCGGCGTCGCCGATCCGGCCGACGGCGCGATCGCGGTCGTGCGGCGGCTGATGGCCGAATTTCCGGAGCGGGATCTCGCGCTGGTGGTCGGCGGCCGCGTTCACGGCGCGAACCTCAAGGTCAGCAATCTTGTCAATATGGCGGCACTCGCCAAGCACGACGTCCTCGTCGTGTCGGACAGCGATGCCCGGGTCGCGCACGATTGCCTCGCCCGCGTGGTCGCGCCGCTCGGGGATTCCCGGACCGGCGCCGTCACCTGCCTTTACAAGGGCGCGCCGCTGCCCGGCCTGGCGTCGACGCTGGGCGCGCTGTTCATCGACGACTGGTTCCTGTCGTCCGCCGTCGTCGACGCGCGCATGCGCGACGTGACCTATTGCTTCGGTCCGGTGAGCGCGGTGCGCCGCGATGCGCTCGACGCGATCGGAGGATTCGGCCGCCTCGCGACGCAGCTCGCCGACGATTTCATGATGGGCCGTCTGATCGCCGCCGCCGGCTATCGCGTCCGCCTCTCGGACGTCGTGGTGGAGACGGTCGTCGCGGAGACATGGCGGTCGCTGTTCGCGCACGAGCTGCGCTGGGCCCGGACGGTCCGCGCGGTGAAGCCCGGCGAACATTTTCTCTCGGGCATCACCGAGCCGTTGCCGTTGATATTCCTGCTGCTATGCGATCACGGTGCGATCGGCTGGACGGCCATCGCCGTGCCCGTGGTTCTGCGTCTCGTCCTTCACTTCGCGCTGCGTCGCCGTTTCGATCTCGGTTCGCTCGGCGCGCGGCTGGTGCCGGTGCGCGAATGCCTGTGCTTCGTCGTCTGGGTTGCGAGCTTCGCCGGCAACAACGTGCGTTGGCGCAATCGCGATTTTGCGATCGAGCCCGGCGGGCGCTTGATTCCGTTGGCTGGCCGATATGCCTCGTGACGGGAACCGCGCGGTGAGGCAGCTGATCGTCACGGCCGACGACTTCGGCCTCGCGCCCGCCGTGAACCGGGCCGTCGAGGAGGCGCATCGGCGCGGCATCCTGTCGGCCGCGAGCCTCATGGTGACCGCACCCGCCGCGGCCGATGCGATCGAGCGCGCCAGGCATCTGCCGCGGCTCGGCGTCGGGCTCCACCTCGTGCTGGTCGACGGCCGACCAGCGCTGCCGCCCGAAGAGATTCCCGACCTCGTGGGGCCGGACGGCCGGTTTCCGACGAACGTGGCGACCGCCGGAATCAACATCTTCTGCCGGCCGCGCACCCGGATGCAGCTCGAGCGCGAGATCCGCGCCCAACTCGAGCTGTTCCGCAACAGCGGTCTCGTCCTGGACCACGTCAATGCACACCACCATTTCCATGTCCATCCGACAATCGCAGCGACGTTGGTGCGCTTGGCGCCGGAATACGGCATCAAGGCGGTGCGCGTGCCGAGCGAGCGGCCGATCGAGAGCTGGCGCGTCGCCGGCGATCGATTGGTTCGGCGTCTGGCCGGATGGCTCGCTCATAGCCCGTGGGTAAGCTCCCTGCGCCGGCGGCTCGATCGCGCGGGAATCCGCTTCAACGATTGTGTCCTCGGACTGAGCGATACCGGCGACATGCGTGCCGAACGGGTCGCGCGCTATCTCGCCAACCTACCGGAGGGCGTGTCGGAGCTCTATGTCCATGCCGCGACCGATCGGTGGAGCGGTCCGGAAGCCTGGCCGCAGAGCTACGCCTGCCGGGGTGAATTCGAGGCGCTCGTCGACGAGCAGGTCATCACGACCCTGCAGCGGATCGGCGTGCGGCCCATCGCCTTCGCCGCCCTGGCGCGCGCCGCATGAAGGCCGGGCTCGCGATCTGCGCGCTTCTCGGCGTGCTTTCGGGCGGGGCTCTAGTCGCCTGGCAGGGATTCGCTGCTGTTGGCGCCGCGCTTCAGCTCGCGGGCCTGCCGTGCCTAGCCGCGATCTGCCTGTTTCACCTGCTCCCGCTCGTCGGTTGCGCCGAAGCCTGGCGCACGCTCTGCCATCATCCCAAGCCGGGCATCGTATCCTTCATCTGTTTCCGCTGGGTACGCGACGCCGGCGGCGACATCCTCGGCATCATCCCGGCGGGCGGCGAGATGGCCGGCATTCGCACCATGATCGCGCGCGGCATTGCACCGTCCCTGGCCGCCGCATCCACCGTCGTCGACCTGACGATGGAGATGACGGCGCAGGTTGCGTTCACGCTCATTGGATTTTGCCTGCTGCTGGCTCGGCATCCGAAGACTCCGATAGTCGGCTGGATGCTGGCCGGCGCCTGGGTGGTCATGGTTTTCGCCGGCGGTTTCTTCCTGGTGCAGCGGTTCGGCGCGTTTCGCCTGCTTGAACGGCTGGCGGAGCGCCTGGTCGTCGACCAGGGCTGGTCGCATCTCGCCGGCATGCGCGGCACCGACGCTCGCATCCAAGCGATTTATGGCGACCGCGTGCGGATCGCGCGCGCTGCGCTGACGCATTTCGGTGCCTGGCTGATCGGCTGCGGCGAGGCCGGCCTCATCCTCTATTTCATGGGGACGCCGATGGCGGTCGGCTCGGTCATCCTGCTCGAAAGCCTGACCTACGCCCTTCGCAGCGCGGCGTTCTTCGTGCCGGCGGCCGCAGGCGTGCAGGAGGGCGGCTATATCCTCGTTGGCGCCACGCTCGGCCTCGGTCCGGAATTCGCGTTGGCGCTCTCGCTGATGAAACGCGCCCGCGAGCTGACGCTTGGCGTGACCGCGCTCCTGGCGTGGCAATGGTTCGAAGGCCGGCTGCTGCTCCGCACACCGCGTTCGCGCTGAGACCCGCCGCGGGCGCCTAGTCCGCCGCCGCGGCGCTTGTCGCGCGTCCGGGCTTGCCGGTCAGCAGCGGCAACGACAGCAGCGTCAAGCCGGCGACGACCAGGAAAACGCTGCGCGGATGGGCCTGGTCCATCAACCAGCCGAACAGCAGCGGCGCCACAATGCCGGCGAAATTGAAACCAGTCGACACGAACCCGAAAACCTTGCCGAACGAGCCGGGAGGCGTCGCCGCGCGCACGATCATGTCGCGCGACGGCTGGATGATTCCGTTGAGGAAGCCGCTCAGGGCCATCACCGTCGTCAGGATGCCGACGTCCAGATCGACCAGGCCGACGAGCAGAATGAGCGCGCCGCTGCCTATGAAGCCGACGATGGCGACGACCTCGTGGCGGCGCGCGCGCGTCGCGACATAGCCGCCGGCGAGGACGCCCGCGGCGTTGCAAAGCAGATAGGCCGAGAGAGCCAGATTCGCGATCGCGAGCGGCGTGCCGTAGAGCGCGCCGAGGGCGACGATGGTGAATCCGCTGATGCCGCCCGTCGCCATCGACAACAGCACGAAAAACGCGACGTTGCGGACGATCGGCGGCGACAGCAGCAGGCTCCAGCCGGCCCGACCGACGGAGGCCGACGACTGTCGCGCGGTCCACATGCCCGCGGCCGGCTCGGGCAGCGCATCGCGATTGAGCAGCATGATCGCAGCCATGCCGAAGCCGAAGATCGAGGCGGCGACGAACGCAACGTGCCACCCCCACAGTTTCGCCAGGAACAGCATCGTGACCGGCGCGATCGCGGTGCCGAACGTGCCGGAAAACGTGTGGATCGAGAACGCCTGACCGATCCGCTTGCCCGGTATCGCATGCGAAAGGATTGAGTAATCCGAAGGATGGTAGGTCGTGTTGGCGAGGCCCATCAGTGCCATGCCGCCGATCAGCGCCCAGTAGGACGGAATCGATCCGGCCACGATGATACCGACGCCGCTCAGCACCAGCCCGCCGATCAGCAGGCGGCGGGCACCGAAACGGTCGGCGAGGAATCCCGCCGGCGGCTGGAAAACCAGCGACACGACGTTGAATACCGCAATCGCCGCGCCGAGCGCGGCGTAACTCAGGGCGTAATCCGCCCGCACCAGCGCGAAGAGCGGCGGTAGCACCAGCATATAGACGTGGCTGACGAAATGCGCGCCGCTGACCAAGCCGATGATCTTGGCGTCGCGCGACGGCGGCCCGCCACTGTCGCTGATCTGCGCCATTGCAACCGCTATGTACCACGGGGCCCGGCAGCGGGGGAGGCCTGCCCCGGCATGCGTCGCATGCGGCAACGGACGGGCACGGCCGGGGATTGCGCGGCCTTTTCGGCATCTGGCTGTCGCGGCACCGCCGTATTGGTCAACGCGACAATTGCCATGAAGGCATCGCCAATCCGAAGCCAGCCAAGGGCAGATACGAGCATCACACGAACACCGGCACCGGAAACGGCATCGCTGGCCGACATCGACCAAGCTCGGTACCTCGCGCCTCGCGCACGAAGCGGCGATTTGCCGCAACCGATCGGCCGTGTAGCATCGCGGCATTCGAACGACGGAGGCGGGCATGGGGCTGTTCGACCTGAAGGGTAAAGCCGCGATCGTCACCGGCAGCACGCGCGGCATCGGTCGCGCCATTGCCGAGGAGATGGCGCGCCTCGGCGCGCGCGTCGTGGTGTCGAGCCGCAAGCCCGAGGCGTGCGAGGCTGCGGCGGCCGAGATTCGCAAGGCGGGCGGCGAGGCCGTCGGCGTCGCCTGTCACGTGGGCGAAAAAGCGCAAGTCGAGGCGCTCGTCGCCAGGGCGCGTTCCGCCTTCGGCCGCATCGACATACTGGTGCTGAACGCCGCGACCAATCCGGCCTATGGGCCGCTGACGGAGGTTAGCGACGAAGCCTTCGACAAGATTGTCACCGTCAATGTGCGCGGCCAGCTGTGGCTGTGCTCGCTGGTGTTGCCGGAAATGGCGGCGCGCAAGGATGGTGCGGTCGTGTTCATCGCCAGCATCGGCGGGTTCCGCGGCTCGCGCAATCTCGGCGCCTATGCGATGACCAAGGCGGCGATCATGCAGGCGGCGCGCAGCCTTGCCGGCGAGTGGAGCCCGCACAATGTCCGGATCAACTGCGTCGCCCCCGGTCTGATCCGCACCGATTTCTCGCGTGCGTTGATCGAGAACAAGGAAGTGCTCGCCCGACGGCTGGCGACGACGCCGCTCGGCCGCGTCGGCGAGCCCATCGACGTCGCCGGCGCCGTCATCCTGCTCGCCTCTGACGGCGGTCGCTTCATCACGGGACAAACCATCGTGGTCGACGGCGGCGCCACCATCGCTGGCTAGGCGACGAAAATCGCCGCCGCTTTTGCCACTTGCTTCGAATTCGAACTAATTCGATAATGGCGCAGAATAAAAAAACGCAGGGGAGGGCGCCGTGACAAGACAATCCGGTATCCTGGTCAGCATCGGGGTCGCCGCGACGATCGCGTCGATGGCGGTGACGACGACGGCGCCGGCGCGCGCTGCCGAGCCGTATGAGATCAATGTCATCCTGCCGCTGACGGGGCCGGCGGCGTTCCTCGGCAACGGCGAGAAGACATCGCTCGAGCTTGCCGAGAAGGCGATGAACGCCAGCGGCGGCGTCCACGGCCGGCCGATCAAGTTCGTCATCCAGGACGACGGCACCAGTCCGCAGACCGGCGTGCAGCTGGCGAGTGCGGTCATCGCCAAAAAGCCGGCGGTGCTTCTGGGATCGTCGCTGGTGGCGATCTGCCGCGCCATGGCGCCGCTGATGGCGAACGGGCCGGTCAATTACTGCTTCTCGCCGGGCATCCATCCCGAGGAGGGCGCTTATGTCTTCACTTCGAGCGTTTCGACGCTCGATCTGGCGCATTCGCTTCTGAATTACTACCGGCTCAAGGGCTGGAAGAAGCTCGCTCTCATGTTCAGCTCGGATGCGACCGGCCAGGACGCCGAGAACGGCATCAAGTCGGTGCTGGCGAAGCCCGAGTTCAAGGATATGCAGGTGGTCGACACCGAGCACTTCAACACAACCGATCTGAGCGTCACCGCGCAGATTGCACACATCAAGGCTTCGGGCGCGCAGGCGATGGTTGCATGGAGCACGGGCTCGCCGATCGCGACCATCTTCCGCGGCATCTCGCAGGAAGGGCTCGATATCCCGGTGGCGACAACCGACGGCAACATGACCTATGCGCAGATGAAGCAGTACAAGGACTTCCTGCCGAAGCAGCTCTATATTCCGGCAGCGCAGTGGGTGGTGCGCGATCCGTCGCTGCTGGCTCCGGCGCTGCGCAAGCCACACGAAGTATTCTACAAATCGTTCGAAGCCGCGGGCGTGAAGCCGGATATCGCGATGGAACTGGCGTGGGACGCGTCCTGGATCGTCGTTGAGTCCCTACGGCAGCTTCCCGCCCATGCCACGGCGAAGCAGTTGCGCGATCACATGGTCAAGCTGCGCGGGTTCGCCGGCGTCAACGGCGTTTACGATTTCACCAAATCGCCGCAGCGCGGCCTCGACATCACGGATTCAGTGGTGACGCGCTGGTCGCCGGCGAAGGAGACCTGGGAAGTCGTCAGCAAGCCGACGGGCATTCCACTGCCCTAGTCACTGCGGGGCAGGTATGCTGCCCGTAACATGAATCTCGCCATACAGATCGTCATTGGCGGGCTGCTTCAGGGTGCCGTTTTCGCGGTGATCGCCCTGGGCTTTTCGCTCGTCTTCCGCGTCACCGGCGTGCTCAACCTGTCGCAGGGAGCGTTCTGCGTCGTCGGCGCGTTGGTGATGTACACGCTCCAGGTGGCCTGGGGATGGCCGACGCCGGTCGCCGCGGTGGCGGCATCGCTGGCGACAACCGCGTTTGGCATCGCCTTGGGCATGCTGTTCTTCGTGCCGGCGGTGCCGCGGCTGCCAACCAGCTCGATGCTGATCCTCACCGCCGGTCTCCTCACGCTGCTGCAGGGCGTGCTGTTGATCGGCTGGTCGAGCCAGCCCTATGCCCTTCCACCGTTCTCGGGCGAAGCGCCCGTTGTGCTCGGCGGCGTCCGGGTTCCGACCCAGGGCTTTTGGATCGCCGGCATCACCATCGTGGTGATCCTCTCGATGTGGTTCCTGGTTCAGCGGACCACGCTCGGAACCGCGCTGCGCGCCTGCGCGGAGAACCGCGTCGCGGCGCGGCTCATGGGCATCGACGTGCCGCGGATGACGCTGCTCAGCTTTGCGCTGGCGGTGCTGATCGCCGCCATCAGCGGCATCGCGGTGGCGCCGATCACCTCGCTCGAATTCGATACCGGCGGGTTCTTCACCAATTTCGGGTTCATCGCCGTCGCCATCGGCGGCTTGAACTCGTTCCTCGGTTCGGTCGCCGGCGGCGTGTTCCTCGGCGTCGCCGAACAGCTTGCCGCCGGCTATGTCTCGTCGCTGTTCGCCAATGCCCTGGCCCTGGGGCTGCTGCTGGTGGTTCTGCTGTGGCGGCCGAACGGCCTGTTCGGCGGCGGCGCGCCGCGGCGGACCGATGTGCGCGACGAGCAGCGTATCTATCATGCCATCGTGCGGGTGGAGGGCAGGGGCGGCCTGGTCTTCGCCCTCGGCCTGGCCGCAATCGCACTGGCGCTGCCGCTGGTCTTCACTGGCGGCGGCATTCTGAGCTCGCTTGTCATCACCGGCATTCTCTACATTTCGGTGCTCGGTCTCGACGTGCTGATGGGCTACGCCGGTCAGGTCAGCCTCGGCCAGGCGGGCTTCATGGCGATCGGCGGCTACACCGCCGCGATCCTGGCGGTGAATTACGGCGTCTCGCCGCTGTGGGGAACCCTCGCCGGCATGGCGCTTTCGGTGATCTCGGCCTGGGCGCTGTCGTTCGTGACGCTGCGCCTGCGCGGGCATTACCTCGCGCTGGCGACGCTGGCGTTCGGTCTGCTCATCGACTCCCTGACCGTCGGCATGGTGGACACCACCGGCGGCCCGTCGGGTCTGGCAGGCATTCCGGCCTTCAGCGTCGGGAGCATGACCTTCGCCTCGCCGGTCGACATGTATTATCTCGTCGTCGGCATCGTCGTCGTGCTGGTGCTGGCGCTGCACGGCGCCATGCGGTCCGATTTCGGCCGCGCCCTGAAAGCGGTGCGCACCGATCAGACCGCGGCGACGGCGCTCGGCGTCAATGTCGTGCGCCACAAGCTCGCGGCGTTCCTGATCAGCGCCGCGCTCGGCTCGCTGTCCGGCAGCCTCTATGCGTTCTATTTCCATTTTCTCTCGCCCGAGATGGTGGCGACGCCGCGCTCGTTCGAGATGATCTCGATGCTGGTGGCGGGCGGCGAGGGCACTCTGGTGGGCTCGCTGTTCGGCGTGGCGCTGCTGACGATGCTGCCGACGATTTTCCAGCCCTTCGCCCTCTACAAGACGCTGGCCGAAGGCCTGTTGCTGGTACTGTGCTTCATGTGGCTGCCCGAGGGCATGTTCGGCTTCGCAGCGGTGCGGCTTTCGCGCTGGCTGCGGCCGCGTGCGGCGGCGCCGGCCGCCGAGAAGGCCCTGCCATGAGCGACGCGGCGCTCGCCATCGCCGGCCTGTCCAAGAGCTTCGGCGGTGTGATGGCGATCTCCGACGTATCGCTGTCGGTGCCGAGCGGAAGCCTCACCGCGGTGATCGGTCCCAACGGCGCCGGCAAGACGACACTGTTCAACCTCGTCACCAATCTCTATCCCGCCGATCGCGGCGAGATCCTGTTCCAGGGTCGGTCGATCCGCGGCCGCTCGCCCGGCGCGATCGCGCGGCTCGGCCTCGTCCGCACGTTCCAGTCGGCGCGCATCTTCCCGGGCATGACCGCGCAGGAGAACGCGCTCGCCGGCGCGCACATGCATCTGCAGGCGCCGGCGTGGAAGCACATGCTCTGGCTCAAGAGCGCGCGGCGCGAGGAGCGGGTGCTCGCCGCCAAGGCCGATGCGCTCCTGGAACTCGTCGGCCTCAAGCCGTTCCGCGACATGGCGGCGACCGATCTACCGATGGGCGCACAGAAGCTGCTCGAGGTCGTGCGCGCGCTGATGGCCGAGCCGCGTCTGCTTTTGCTCGACGAGCCGGCGGCGGGCCTCAACGACGCGGAGACCGCCGAGCTCGCTGAGCTGCTGCGCGCGGTGCGCGACAGCGGCGTCACCGTCATCGTCGTCGAGCACAACATGTCTCTGGTGATGGGCGTCGCCGACCAGGTGATCGTCCTCGACGCCGGCTCGATCGTCGCCGCCGGATCGCCGCGACAGATCCAACAGGACAAGCGCGTTATCGCCGCCTATGTCGGCGCGGAGGCATGATGCTCGAGCTCAAGCGCGTCTCCACGGGCTACGAGGCGGCGAACGTCATCCACGGCATCGACCTGACGGTTGCGCCGGGCGAAATCGTCGCGCTGGTGGGCGCCAACGGCGCGGGCAAATCGACGCTGGTCAAGACGATCGCCGGCGTTCTGGCGCTGCGCGCCGGCGAGATCGTGCTGGACGGCCGGCGTATTGACCGGCTGAGCGCCCGCGCCCGGGTTCTGGCCGGCGTTGCGCTGGTGCCGGAGGGCCGGCAGGTCTTCAGCGCCCTCACCGTGGGCGAGAACCTGCGGCTCGGCGCCTATGCGCGCCGGAGAGACCTCGACGAAGCCGGCATGAAGCGCCGGATCGACCAGGTTTGCGGGCGCTTTCCGGTTCTACTGCAAAGGCTCGATGAATCGGCGGGCAACCTTTCGGGCGGCCAGCAGCAGATGCTGGCGATCGCCCGCGGGCTGATGGCGGAACCGCGTATCCTAGTGCTCGACGAGCCGTCGCTCGGCCTTGCGCCGGTACTGGTGACCGAAATCTTCCGCTTGATCGCCGGCCTTCGTTCGGAGGGCCGCGCCATTCTTCTGTCCGAACAGAATGCGCGGCTGTCGCTGGCCATCGCCGACCGCGGCTACGTCATCGAGAACGGGCGCGTGACGCTCGCCGGCAGCGGCAAGGATCTGCTGCACAATCCCGAGGTCGCGGAGCGCTATCTCGGCGTCGGCAAGGGCGTCAGCGTCGCCGATGCGCCCCGCCATCAGCAGATGGTCAAGCGGCTGAGGGAAATCTTCGCACGTTGATCATTCCGCCGCGATTTTCGCCGACTTCAGCCGTTTCAGGATCTGATCGAGGCTCGTGCGCCATTCCGCCTGCGGCACGTTTCTGAGCGACGGCTGCTCGGCGACGCGGTCGGCGAGCCAGTCATGCCGGCGCGCCGTTGCCAGTGTCATCAGCGGCTCGATGCCGGCGGCGGCGACCGTCTCAGCGCTTTCGCGCATCTCGGCGGCGCGTCGCCGGCCATGTTGGAGGACGCGTGAGATCAGGTAGCCGGCCTGTTTCTCCCAATCGAGGCTCGGGAAGGTCTCGTCGAGCGAGGCGATCACCTTATCCTCGACGCCGTAGCGGCGCGCTGCCAGAAAGCCTTCGACGGCAAGCGCTTCGATCCCTTTGATGAAGACGCTGCGACACATCTTGATCGCGCTCGCCTGGCCGACGGACTCGGCCACCGGAGTCATGCGGAAGCCGGTCGCATTGAGAATCTCGGCCAGCGCCGCCGCACGCCTGCCGCCCAGCAGCATCGGCACCTTGATGCCGTAGGGCGCGACCGGCGCCATCACCGCGGCCTCGACATAATCGGCGCCCGATCTCGCAACCAGCGCCTCGTCACCGCGCTTGGTCTCGGGCGACACCGAGTTGATGTCGAGAAAGAATTGACCCGGCCTGAGATAGCCGCCGGCCTCGCGCGCGACCTCGGCCGCCGATGTCGCGGTCACCGCAGAGATCACGACCAGCGCCTCCTTGGCGGCGGCGGCCGCGCTGCCGCCGGGCTCGGCGCCCAAATTGCGGGCCTTTTCCTTCATTGCCGCGCCTTGGGCGGCGTCGAACAGGATGTCGTAGGTCGCGACGCTGTGCCGGCCGGTCGCCAGCAATTCGCGCGCGAACAGCGAGCCGACCTCGCCGAAGCCGATCAGGGCGATTTTCGTCGTGCCGCTCGTCATGGCTCGTTCACCTCGGCGAAATCGTAAAGCCGCGCCGGATTCTCGACCAGAAGCTTGCGCCGATGAGTTTCGTCCGGGGCGATCAGCGGCACAAGATCGACGAGGTCGCCGTCATTGGGCATGTATTTGGCGATGTTGGGATGGGGCCAGTCGGTGCCCCACAGCACGCGGTCGGGTGCGGCCTTGACCAGCGCCTGGGCGAACGGCACCGCGTCCCGGAAGGGCGGGCCGGCGGTCGAGACACGCTCCGAGCCGCAGACCTTGACCCACGCCGTTTCGAGCTTCATGAGTTCGAGTAAAGCCTGGAAGGCCGGCTGAGCGACGCCGTCTCCCGCCCTGACTCGGCCCATATGGTCGATGACGAAAGGCACCGGAAGGGCGCGGATCGTCGGCGACAGCTCGGCGATGTCCTTGGCGTCCAAGTGCAGCACGAGGTGCCAACCCATCTCCTTCAGCCGCGCCACCGTGCGCCGGAAGAAATTCGGATCGGGCCGGCCGCCCAAGTGCTGTACGAAGTTGAGGCGTACGCCACGGATGCCGCCGTCGTCGAGATTGCGGTATTCGCGATCACCATGGCTCTCATCGACAATGGCGACGCCACGATAGCGGCCGCCGCCGGCGGCGATCGCGTCGAGCGTGGCGCGATTGTCGGCGCCGTGGCAGCTCGCCTGCACGATCACGGCGCGCGACACGCCGAGAAACCGATGCATCGCCGCCAGCGTCTCCTTCGGCGCATCGGGCGGCGTGTAGGCGCGATCGGCGGCGTAGGGAAACGTCCAGGCCGGCCCGAAGACGTGGCAATGCGAATCGCAGGCGCCTTTGGGCAGCGCGAATTTCGGCTTCCTCGGCACCGGATCGGGGGGCAGACAGACCTGCAAAGCACATCCTCCGCGGGCGGCAACGGTGCAGCGGGAAGCGCTCCGCCGTCAACCGGCGGCGGACGAGATGCGAGGCATTCGAAGGAAGGGCCCCTGGCGAGACCGTTCCGATACATGCATCGGCGCCGAAACGGCGGCGGCAGGATGCCTCGGCACCGCGTACGCTGTCCGGCCGTGGCGAGAACGTCGCCGCGAAAGCGCCCACTAGGTCACGATCGAGCGGAATGGGCTCGCCGTTCGATGCTAGCGAAGCGGCCGCAACTCTCACAGGCGTCGATGCCTGCTAGGTGCCGGTCGCTGCCGGAGCTGCGTCGGCTGCGGCAGCGCCGCTTTTTGCCGCAAGAAGCCGCCACAGCGATTCATAACGGGCGACCGCCGATGCAAGACTATATCGCTCGACGATCCGCTCCCGGGCGGCGTGTCCCATGCGCTTGCGCAATTTCTCGTCGTCGGCGAGCGCGAGTATTGCGTCTGCCAAAGCCGTCGGATCGCGCGGCCGAACGATCAGTCCGGTGGATCCGACGATCGCAGCCGCATCGCCGACATCGGTCACGACGCACGGCACCGCGGTGGCCATCGCCTCGACTACGACGTTAGGGAATCCTTCGCCGAATGCCGACGAGAGCACCGCAATATCGAACGCCGCGCACAATCCAGCCGGATCGTCGCATTCGTTGATGAGATGAACCGGGGCTTCGACCGCTTCGGCCAATTGCGCCAGCGCTCGATCGCTACGGATCACGCCGCGTCCGGCGAGCACGAACGCCAGACCCCGCCGGCGGCGTGCGGCTTCGGCGGCCGCTCGCAGCATGCCTTCGTGGTCCTTCATCGGATCGCGGCGAGCCATCATGCCGACGAGCGTGTCGCCGTCGCGCACGTTGAGCCGTCGTCGCCAACGCGCCCGCGCGTCGGCATCCGGATGGAACACCGCTGTGTCGACGCCGTTGGGCACGAGTTGCCACCGCCTGGGTCGATAGCCGAGCCGCGCATGCCATCGGCGGCCGGAATCGGAGTTGGCCATGACCATGTCCGGCTGCGACGACAGCCAGATCAGCAACTTCAGGACAAGACGCGTCGACCAGCGGTACCGCGATAAATCCATATCGGAGCAGCGCAGGTTCCAGGCCACCGGTCGGAAACCCGCCAACCTTGCCGCGAGGAGCCCGACGAGGTCGGCGTGGTAGAGCCAGGTCTGAACAACCGCCGGCTGCTCGCGACGGATGATGCGTGCGAGGGTGAGCAGCGCCTTGAGTGCCGAAATGGGATGGTTTATCCCCATCGAGACCACTTCCGCCCCGGCTGCGCGCACGGTCTGCGTCAAATCGCCGCCGCCGGACAACGACACCACGACGTGGCGGTAAGCGGTGGAGGCCTTCACCAGCCGAAGCAGCATCCGCTCGGCCCCACCCGAGCCGAGCTCGGTGATGACGTGAATTATCGTGAGTTTCGGCGGCGCCGCATGACCGGGCATGCCCATTACGGTATTACCCCTCGTCGCGCCAGACATCGCCGGTGCAATACCACGTCAGATGGAGACACTCAGCTAATCTCGCGTATAAACAATGGTTGGGGAAGGCGAATGACGACGATTTCTGCCGATGGCAGTGCGAACTTCAGGTTTGTTGATCGTGCCATCAAGCGATTCAGCGGCCAGCGCGATCCCGCTCGCCTCAAGGTCCTCGATTTTGGTTGCGGTACGGGGAGCCTCGTCGAGCGGCTGTGCGAACTTTTCTACGACGCTTATGGCTGTGACACCGTTAAATGCTGGAGCGAAACGTCGGTGGCGCATCGTTTGTTCGAGATCACGGTCAATCCATATCGGCTGCCATTTCCAGATGACGAGTTCGATGCGGTCGTTAGCATCAGCGTCCTGGAACATGCCGCCAACAAGCATGAAGTTTTCGAGGAGGTTCACCGCGTCTTGAAACCCGGCGGAATTTCCCTGCATCTCTTCCCGTCCAAGTGGTACTTGTTTACGGAGCCACACGTCTATGTCCCATTGATGAGCTGGTTTTGGCCGTATGTGCCGCGCTGGTGGCTGGCGCTTTGGGCCATAATGGGACTGCGTGCGCCATTCCAACGGCAGTTGACTTGGCGAGAAGTTGTCGCTGCGAATCTCGAATACGCGCGGACAGGATTATCATACTGGAGCAACCGACGTTATCGCCATTTGGCACTTAAGACGTTTGGGAATTATGCATCACCAATGACTTTCTATGTCGATCAAGCGGACGGCGGCGTGGCGAAGTTAGTGCGTCGGCTGCCCGGAAAGACACTTCTTGCCGCATTGAGCGGTGCGGTACGAATGAAATTCATCGTAATCCGGAAGCTTGTTGCGGCCGCATGATGTAGAGATGGCAGGCGCTGCCCAGCAACTTGGCTAATCGCGCGCGCCGCGCCAGGGAAAGGCGCGGACCTAATAGCATCGAACCCGTGTAGAACAGCCCCATCGGTCGGTCGAGTACCAATGCGAAGCCGTGCCCAAGGAATTGCCTGCGCCACCAGCGCGGGTGGAACAGCCAGAGTTCGGCCAGGCCGAAACCCCGCTCGCCGTGCCGCGGTTGGAGCAGCGCTACACCGGCCTCGCGCGCGGCCTCGAACCAGGCGCGGCCAAGGCTGCGTGGATCGCGTGATCTGGGCAACGTACGGCGCAACGCGGCAGCGGTATAGACAATGGCGCTCGGAAATGACGTCAGGATAGACCAGAGGCGCCAAGCATGGGTCGGCAAGACGTGTACAACGACGCCGTCGCGTTTGAGCACACGCTTAATCTCGGTATGCATTTTGGCGAGATCGCGCACGTGCTCAAGCGCGTTCGAGGACATTACGGCATTGAAGCTCGCATCCGGAAAAGGAAACTGAATTCCGTCGTACTCGATCACGGGAAAGACGCGTGCATCGGCATAAGCCGAGCCCGCGAGGTCGACGGCAGCAACATCGAATCCGCGATGCAGCAGCAAGAGGGCCTGCTGTCCTGTGCCGGCACCGATCTCAAGAACGCGGCCGCCGGGCGGCAGATGCGGCACGATAACGTCGAGCTCCGCGGCCCGGAGGTCGTTTAAATGCGCGATCGAGAACATCGCCAGCGCAAATCCTTTATCCTATTGTGGCGCAGAAAAGGAGCGACAGCCAACAATATGAGCTATGTCACAGCGAAGGGCGCTCGAGTGCCGGCGATCGGCTTCGGCACTTGGCCCTTGCGCGGCTGGCGAGGGCGGTGCGCGATCGAGCGGGCTCTTCGGCTCGGCTACCGCCATATTGATACGGCGCAGATTTACGGGAACGAAAGCGACGTGGGTCGCGCCTTGCGAGCGAGCGGTGTGCATCGCAGCGACGTGTTTCTCGTAACCAAGTTGCGCCGTGACAATCTGCATGCGGATGCGGTGTGGCGATCCACCGAAGAAAGTCTGCGGAGGCTGGCTACGGACTATCTCGATTTACTGCTGGTCCATTGGCCGAACCCGGCCGTGCCGCTCGGCGAAACACTCGAGGCGATGGATCGGCTGCGCGAAGCCGGCCGGGCGCGGTTCATTGGCGTATGCAACTTCAACATCGGTCTCTTGACCGAGGCCGTCCAAACGCATCATGCCGACCTGTTGTGTAATCAAATTGAATACCATCCCTTTCTTTCACAAAACCGCGTGCGCGACGCAACGCGGCGTTTCGGCATGATCGTTGTCGCTTATGCGCCGCTTGCGCGCGGCCACGTTCTCCGTGATCCGACGATCGGCGCCATTGCCGCCAAACACGGCAAGACACCAGCTCAAGTCGTCCTGCGTTGGTTGATCGAACAGGATGGCGTGGCCGCAATCCCGAAGGCTGGCTTGGCGGCACATGCGGCGCAAAACCTCGAAATTTTTGACTTCACGCTCGATCCCGATGATCGCGCGGCGATTGACCGGTTGAGTCAGGTCGAGGTCCGCGTTCAGGAACGTGAGCCGGGGACACCGGAATGGGATCCGGCCTAGCGCACCGGCGGACACAGCCGATTGAAGACGATGTCCCAACGATTGAGCACGCTTTCCAACGTATACCGGTTCATCACCTCTGGTGCCCGCGCGGCAAAGGATGCGCGCAACGCCCCATCCCCCATCAAACGCGCCATTGTTGCCGCCAAAGCCGGCTCGTCGTCCGGCGGCACGAGAAGACCGTCATATTGATCGCGCATCACTGAGCGCGGGCCACTCGAGCAATCGGTCGCCACTGCCGGCAAGCCACAGGCCATCGCCTCGCATAGGGCGAGGCTGAAGCCCTCGATATAAGATGACAGCACAAAAAGATCGCCGGCACGGAGCGCCGCCGCGGGCTCGGCGATGGCACCCGGAAGGTGGATCCGGTCGGACAGCCCGGTATCGTTGCGCAAGGCCTCAAGTCGCGCACGCTCGGGTCCTTCGCCGAAAATGTAGAGGTGCCAGCTGGGAAAACGTGCCGCGACGCGCGTGAATGCGCGCATCAGGAGATCGAAGCCTTTTTCAGGGCTGAGACGGCCCAGGCCAATGATGGCCGGCCGCTTCAGGGGCAATGGGGCGACGGCTGCCGGTGGCATCACCGGGTTGCCAATTCCAATTGCCTTGCCGCCGTATCGGCGTGCCAGAAATGCCGCCGCGGAATCAGTCTGTGCGACGATGGCCGATGCGAGCGGATAGACAAAAGTAGCCATGCGGCGACCCCAATTTGCCACTTGGCGGTTGGTTTGCGCCGCCAACGGATCGGTATTCTCCCAAACTACGACCCTGATACCGGTTCCGAACAGCGCCAGAAGCGTTATCACGTTGGTCTGATCGATGAACGAAATCACAATGTCGGGCCGGGTGCTGCGAATGGTGTGGCGCAGAACGCGCAGTCGCCGCCAATTATTGAGAAGGCCTCGCCAGACGCTGCCGCCGCTGTGAGCCATAAGATCGAGGGACTGCCGCACGACGGCCCCATGGATTGGATAAAATGGAGGCTCGCGACCATCATCGAAGGTCAGGATATGAACGGTATCACCGCGTTCTGCCCAGGCGCCACTCAAGATGGCAACGAGACGCTCAGCCCCTCCCGCGGCGAGCATCGGAATCACGATAGTGATGCGGCGAGAGGCAGCCAATGGGGACATTGCGACAGCCATATCGGCTGCATATCAGGCGGTCAACCGCCACCGGTTTTCGCCGGCAAACGTCGCATGCTAAGGTCCGCGGTCGCCATGCCCCCCGCCGACGGGTTCCGCGCAACATACCGACTCTGCGCTTGCGATTGCCAAACATGAAAATCATGCTGCTGTGCCAATCCTTGGTTGTCGGCGGCACGCAGCGTCAGATTGCGCTGCTGGCACCGGCGCTCAGGCGTCGCGGGCATGATGTGTCCGTCGCGGTGTTCTATTGCAGGGGGCCGTTTGCCGCCGAACTGGTGGCTGGCGGCGTCCCGCTTCATGATCTCGGGAAACACGGCAGATGGGATGTTATCGGATTTCTTTCCGGTTTGCGGCGTCGTGTCGCAATTGAGCGTCCCGACGTATTATACGCCTTTTTGCCGGTTCCAAATATCATCGCGGCTCTCATCAAACTCGTGGTTTATCCCGCGCCTCGCGTCGTCTTCGGCGTACGCTCCGCGCGCATGCTGCGCAGTTATGATTGGCTGACGCATCGGCAATATCGTATCGAGGCGTTGCTCTCGTCTCTGGCCGATGGTGTCATTGTCAATTCAAGCCAAGGTCTAGTCGATACGATCGCTCGTGGTTTCCGCGCCCGACATATCGCCGTCGTATCCAACGGCACCGATACCGATCTATTCGCGCCCGATCCCGATGCTCGAGCCAGACTACGGGCCGAATGGGGAATCGGCGAACACGAAGTACTCGTGGGGCAAGTGGCACGGTTTGATCCCATGAAGGGGCATGATGTCTTCTTTGCTGCAGCAACGAGGTTGTCATGCCAAAGCGCTTCTTGGCGCTTCGTGTGTATTGGCATCGACGATAACAAGAGGGTGCTGGTTCAGGCACTGGCAGACAGAATCGCGCCCGGCTTGCGCTTGATTCTCGCCGGAGCGCGTACGGATATGGCATCGTGCTTTTCCGCACTGGACATCGCGTGCCAAGCGTCGCATTTCGGCGAGGGTTTTCCCAATGCGGTTTCTGAGGCGATGGCATGCGGTGTGCCGTGTGTCGTCACCGATGTCGGCGATGCACGGGCGATTGTCGGCGATCTGGGCGTCGTGGTTCCGGCCGGCGACGCAGCGGCGCTGGCAAATGGTCTGGCAGAAATGCGTGCGCGTCTGGAGCGCGAGCGGTCACAACTGGCGGTCGCGGTGCGCCGGTCGATCACCGAGCGGTTCAGTGTGACGGCCTTCGCCGAAGCCACTGAGCGCGCGTTGCAAGTGGCGCTTAGCTAATCGCGTCGGAAGACGAATTCGTTGCAGCCGTGGCCGCGCCCGACGCTCTTCGATCGTATGAGCCTGAAGCGGCGCTGGGTGAAGAACGCTGTGATGGCATCGTGCGTTGCCACCTCGAACGGCCAGCCACCGACCCAATCGACGACGTCATGCCAGGGCGACATGCCGCGCTCGTTGTGATAATCGCGCCAGGCCGATAAGCCGCGGCCAGCTAAGACATCGCGCACAATGCGCGGCCCCCAAAGGCGTAACAAGGCTGGCCAGAGAACAGTGAAGCGCAATCCCGATGGCAGGTGGTTGTAAAGGCGCTTGATCCATGCCCAGCGGCGACTCGTCGCACCCTGATCGTTGTATATCGCGATCACCAGTGCGCCGTCGACGGCGACCGTTTCTGCGACATTGGCCAATGCCGTCCACATGTCGCCGGTATGGTGAAGCACACCCCAGGCGTAAACGACATCAAACCGCCCGAGAGCCGCGAGATAATTCGTGTCAAGCACCGATCCGTGGTCGATCCGCCATTCGCCTGCGTCATCGCAATAGCGTGTACGCAAGCTTTCTGTTACCTGCACGGCGTCCGGATCGTAATCGAAAGAATGAACACGGGCACCAAGGCGGAACGCTGCCAATGAGAACAAACCGCTGCCGCATCCGACGTCAAGAAAGCTGCGGTCCGTTAAGTCATTTACGCCAAGTAGGCTGCGCAGTGAATCCGCCGCCTGGAGCGCGGCGCGTTCGTCGAGCCCGTCAACGTATCGCCGCCAGTTGGCGCCAAAAGCGAATCGCGCGGTATCGGCGGCGGGAGAGGCCATGGAGACCTTGTCTGCGCCCGCTCTATGCGAGCCCAAATTTGACTTTCATGTTATAACAGGTCATGTTCATTGGGTGAACAAGATCTCTCGAACGGCTGACAACGGAGCTCCGCACGAGACGATGCTAGCGGTGCTGAGCGCGTTGGACAGCGGTGCACACACTAACCAGCGCAGCGTCGCCAGCCGCGCCGGTGTGGCGCTCGGCCTCGCGAACGCGTTGATCAAACGCTGTGTACGCAAGGGATTGATCAAGATCACCCAGGCGCCGGCGCGACGCTACGCCTATTACCTAACGCCCGAGGGTTTCACCGAGAAATCGCGCCTCGTGGCTGAATATCTCTCCATATCGCTCGACTTTTTCCGCCGCTCGCGTGCTGCCTATGCTGATTTGTTCGACGTTTGTGAGCAGCGTGGCTGGAGACGTATTGTACTCGCAGGCGACGGTGAGCTCGCCGAAATCGCCCATCTTGCGAGCCTGGGCCGATCGCTTGAGCTGGTGGTGGTGGATGGGTCGCGGTCGTCCGGCAGCAATCGCTGGCCGGTGTTTCCCACTCTCGATGCTGCCGGCGCAATCGATGCCGTTATCGTCACCGATGCCAAGGAGCCGCAGGCTCGTTTCGACGAACTCACGGCCCGGATCGGCGGCGAGCGGGTGCTGGCACCCGCGTTCCTGCAGATTTCGCCGCCGCGCACGGCTGCCACGAACACAGCACCTACCTGAATATCCATAGATTCCAATCGGTTAATCCAAATTCTAGCTGCCATATGCCTTGACGAGCCGGTAATCGCTGGCTAATGTTCATATGATGAACAAGGACGGAAAAAGCCCGGCCTTGGACGGGGGCGCGACGCCCCAGCGGTTGAGGAGCGGCGCGGTGAATCAGTGGTACGCGGTACGTACGCAGTCATCCGCCGAGGGCAAGGCGGAAGCCAATCTGCGCCACCAAGGCTTTGAGACATTTCTGCCGCGCTTCCGTAAGTTGCGCCGGCACGCGCGTCGAGCGGAAAGCGTGCTAGCGCCCGTATTTCCGCGCTACCTGTTCGTCAACTTTGACATCGATGCACAGGCCTGGCGCTGCATCAACGGCACTTTTGGCGTCGTATCGCTTGTGAGTTTCGGCCTACTGCCGAGCGTGGTGCCACGGCAGATCGTCGACGCAATCCGCGCTCGCTGCGACGATGCGGGTGTCATGGAACTGCCCGAACCCGCCTTTAAGCCCGGGCAGCGGGTGCTGATCGAGCGCGGGCCACTGGCTGATCTCATCGGCCTGTTTGAGAGAATTTCAGGCGATCGGCAGGTCGTCCTGTTGGTGGGATTGCTGGGCCGCGCGCTCCGCGTCGCGCTGCCTTTCGCCACGGTGCGCGCAGCCTAGTCGTTGCGCCCACCCGATCTCTTTCGCATTCCGGTGAGCGGCGATTCACCCGGACTGCGGTAGCTTTGGTGAATGCGGCTCAGGATTGCTTTCGAACAACAACAATGCCGCGCCAGCTCGTCGTCGATACCATTCCGCCTGATTTCAGCCCTGAAACGCATGTAGCGCTGGGGCCGTGGTGTTTCTTCGGTGTTGAAGACGTCTATCCCGAATGGGATTCGCTTGATTTCGTCGATCCGTTCGCCGATGCGGAGGCGCGCAAGGATGCGGGGAGGGTAACGCGCGCGCTGGCACATACCCTGCTCGATCGATTGTGGCCGCAAATGAATCGCCGCCACGGCGTAAATTATAGCCGTGAGTTCTGGCGTGTCGTGCTCATCGACTGGCTGTTGCATCTGACGATGATGTGCTGGCGCATCTGGGCGCACGTCGAAGCATTCATTGCGCGCTCAGGAACCGAACCATTCAACGTTTCCTTGCTGGTTGCCTCGTCTCCGTTTCAGTTTGCGACCACGCAAGATTTTGTCGTAGCGGCGAGAGATCCAAGCGATTTTCGGACGTGGCTCATCAATGAAATTGTCCGGCGCTTGGCCCGACGCCATTGGCGTGTTGCCAACGACAGAACCATTTCCCCGCAAACGGTCTCGCCGCTCATCTTGCGTAACAGGCGCCGCCGTTCGGTCGAAAACATTGCGATGCTGGCCATGGGCGGATGGCGGGTTGCTTATGCTTGGCAGTGGGCAACGTCGCTTTATGTGAATTTACTGCCGCGACGCAAGGCGCGTCCGCCGGCTCCGCCGTTTCGCGCATCGACGAATTTTTCGACTCCGTTCCTCGAACTCGTTGATGAGTTGGTCGAGAGCACGCTGCCACAGTGTCTCGGGCCGGGATTCAAAACGCTCGACGCCGACGCGAAGGCACAGCGGTATCGTCGAGGCAGGCTTAACGTCGTCTATATGAATCCGCACGATGACCAGCAGAGTGTCCGTCGCGCCCATGCCGTCGAAGCGGGGGAACGCGTCGTCCCGGTTCAGCACGGCGGCGTTTACGGTTGGGGGGCGCCCGATACCCAGCACGTCGAGAACGAGTATTCTTACGAGGCATTTGCGACGTGGGGATGGACCAAATATGAAGACGAGACCGCGAGGTTCGTGCCATTGCCGTCGGTTACATTGGGCACCGGGCTGGGACTGGCTCGGCGTTCAGGCGAAAACTGGGTTTTCGTCAGCTCGATGATGATCCCGCTCTATACGCGCTTCGACATCACACCGACACATGTCGAATACCGTCGCTGGAAGAAGCGATTCTTTTCGGCGTTGCCGGCGGTGACAACTGACACGCTGCTGTACCGGCCTTACCTTTCGCGGCATTCCTTTGCTGATGTCGATTGGTTGCGCCGGTTTATTCCAAATCTTAAGACCATCGACGGCCGCTTGCACGATGTCATGTTTGCCAGCCGACTCGCGGTCATCGACCATCCATTCACCACCTTCCCGATTGCGATGGCCTGCGGTATTCCGACGATCGGATTCTGGCAGAAGGATGCTTGGCCCTTGTCTCGTCAGGCGGCGCCATATTTCGCCGAACTCGAAGATGCCGGAATCCTGTTTGGGAAACCGGAGGACGCCGCGAGACAGGTTGCCGCTGTCCTGGACCGGGCCGAAGAATGGTGGCGCGAGCCCCCGGTGGCGCGGGCGCGGATACGCTGGTGCGAGAAATACGCGCATGCCGACCGCAGATGGTGGTTGACGTGGTGGAAGATTCTGCCATCGATTTAGGAAAGGCCGTGTACCAGTGATACGGCGCCGAATATCCGGTTACATTCGATTCGCACGTCGGTGCCTGCACACGATTGCGGAGGAGCGCGGATGGCTCGCGCTCTTCCTCGTCCTTTCAGTCGTCGGCGCCTTCACAGAAGGTGTGACGGTTTCATTGTTGGTTCCCATCCTTGAGACGCAGAATGGTGGTGCATTCGCGAACGTGCCGTTGCTCGGTGATGTCTCCCGGTTCTTCGCGGGCTATTCGCCGGGCAAGCGTATCGAAGTGATCGCCGTGGCCATGGCGGTGATCGTGATTCTCCGCAACGTTCTGCAATACGCCACGACGGTGACGAGCGCTATTATCCCAATTCGGCTCGAGCGCAAAATGAATCTGCGCAGCTTCGAATCTATGATGGCCGTAGAGATTGCCTACATCAACCAGAAGCAATACGGATTCTTGCTGAGCACGTCCGAAGGCTGGACGCAGGGTATTGCCAGCATGTTCACCAGCCTGGCGGATATCCTTTCTAACGGACTGATCGTCGCAATCTATTTCCTGCTGATGTTCGCCGTGTCGTGGAAACTCACCCTTCTTGCCACCCTTTTTCTCGCCGCGGCCTCAATACTGCTGAGGGCACTGTCTACGGGACCGCTACGGCGGGCTGGGGAGCGCTGGACGGCTGCCGTCAGCCGCGTGAACCAAGTCATGATCGAATGTGTCATGGGGATGAAACTTATCCGCCTCGCCACGGCCGAGCCGCAGATGGGTCGGGCTTACGCCGATGCCGTCCAGCAGGCGACCGTGAACCGTATTCGCTCCGTCGTGCTCTTTGCGCTGAATGGTCCGCTCTTGAGCACGATGGGCGGGTTGTTCATCGCTTGCCTCCTTTTCGCCAATGCAGCAATCCGCGCCAACGATTCCGTGACGTGGGTCGGCCCAATTCTCATGTTCTTCTTTTTGCTGTTTCGGCTGATGACGCCGATCAGCATGATCAATACGGCACGCGGGCGCGTCGTCAATAATATTCCCGGCTTCGACGCCCTCGACACATTTTATGCAGAAACGGCACATCGGAAGCAGCCAAACGGGACGCGTCGAGCAACGCCGCTGCGGGACACTATTGAATTCGAGAGCGTCACCTTCGCTTATCCGGCCGCGACTGAGCATGCGATCCGCGACGTCAGTCTTACCATCCCACGCGGGAAAATGATGGCGATCGTCGGTCCCTCGGGAGCCGGCAAAACAACGATGATTGCCCTAATCGCGCGACTCTACGATCCCGATTCCGGCCGTATTCTTGTCGACGGCGTCGATCTTCGCGATCTGGACGTCAGAAGTTGGCGCCGAAGGATTGCGGTCGTTAGCCAAGATACGATGATCTTCAATGAGAGCGCTGCGCGCAATATCGCGTTCGGCCATGAAGATGCGTCGCTCGCCGAAATACGGCGCGCGGCACAGTTGGCGGCGGCCGACGAGTTTATCGAGCAACTCCCGCAAGGCTACGATACGCCGCTCGGTGATCGTGGCGTAAGGCTATCCGGCGGGCAGCAACAGCGGATATCGATCGCGCGCGCGATTCTTGCCAATCCTGATCTTCTGATTTTCGACGAGGCGACGAGCAATCTCGACACCTTCACCGAACGCGCCATTCAGACAGCGATCGAGACATTGTCGCGCGAACGCACCGTACTGGTGATTGCGCACCGCCTCTCGACCATACGTCGCGCGGACAAGGTGGTGGTGATGGACGCGGGGCGGGTCGTCGAAACCGGTTCCCACGACGACTTGATCGCGCGCGGTGGTCGGTATCGTGATATGGTCTTACATCAGCAACTTGATCTCGCGACGGACGACGCCGTCATGGCGACGCGAGCCGGATCATGAGCCCAATGCCGAAGCGGATCGTGGTTACGACGGCGCCATTTGGCGTGCATGATCGTACCCCGCTCGAACTGGCTGCCGCGGCGGGCATCGAGCTGACTTTCAATCCGCTGGACCGACGGCTGCGACCCTCCGAAGTCCTCGGAGTCATCAAGGGTTTCCCCGTGGTGGTCGCCGGCACTGAGCCGATCACGGCGGAGGTCATAGCGGCATGTCCTGAGCTCAGGGCGATCTGCCGGGTCGGCATCGGCCTCGACAGCGTGGACCTGATAGCAGCCCGTCGCCACGGGATCGTCGTCTCGTATACGCCGGACGGACCTTCGGCGGCGGTCGCGGAGCTGACCATCGGGCTGATGGTCGATCTGCTGCGCGGCGTCTATGCCGCAGACCGCGGCCTGCGCGCCGGTAAGTGGATCAGGTACACGGGCTTGCGTCTGGCGAACGCAACCGTCGGCGTACTCGGCGTCGGCCGTATCGGTCGGCGTGTCGTCCGCCATCTTCGAGGCGGATTCCCGAGTGTGCGGATTCTCGCCAATGATCTGGCACCCGATACCACGCTCGAAGGCGTCGAGTGGGTCGACAAGGAAACGATTTATTGTCAAGCGGACATCGTCACTGTGCATCTGCCGCTGACTGCGGATACCTTCGACCTGATCACGACCCGCGAATTCGGCATGATGAAACCGTCGACGATTCTCGTGAATACGGCGCGCGGCGGCATCGTCAACGAAGCCGATCTCGTTCGTGCCCTGGACAGCAAGACTATCCGTGCTGCCGCCATTGACGTGTTCTGCGACGAACCATACGACGGACCGCTCGCGCAGTTGCCGAACGCGCTGCTGACCTGTCACATGGGATCGATGACGGCCGACTGTCGCGCCCGTATGGAGATCGAGGCGACACAGGAGGCGATTCGGTTTCTAAAGGGAGAAAAGCTGCTGTCGCCGGTTCCCGACGAGGAATACGCCATTGCCGAACGCCGCGCCCATTCTTGATCGCCGCTTCACGGCATTTATCCTTGACTTCGACGGCGTGATCGTCGAGTCGACCGAGGTCAAGACCGAGGCGTTTCGCACCCTTTTCGCGGATCGTCCGAACCAGATTGGGGCGATCCTCGACCTGCATCGCCGGCACGCCGGTGTCGATCGCTTGACCAAGTTTGAGATGATCTATCGCGACATCCTGCGCGAGCCGCTGGACGCCTCGACCACGCGTGCTCTCGCCGACCGCTTCGCCCATCTGGTGGAGGATGCCGTGGTCGCGCGGCCGATGGTACCCGGCGCCGCCGACCTGCTTGCGGCGCTCGCGGACCGGCTACCCACGGCTGTTGTGTCGGCGACGCCGCAGGCGGAACTGGACCGAATCGTGGACCGGAGGGGTCTCCGGCGGTTTTGCAGGATCGTCCGCGGCAGCCCGCCGGGCAAAACCGAAACGGTGCGGGGTTTGCTGGCGGCAGAAGGCTGGGACCCGGCGCAGGTCCTGTTGGTTGGCGATGCGGAAGCCGATCTCGAGGCAGCTCAATCCAATGGAGTCGCGTTTGTCGGTCGCCTGACGCCTGACGACCCCTACGAATTTCCGCCGGAGACAGCGACGGTGCGCGATCTGATTCCACTGGCCGAGGCGGTGAAGTGGAAATTTGCGGAGTACGGTTTCGGGTGATGGCACGATGAAGATTCTGGTCACGGGCGGCAGCGGCTTTCTTGGCAGCCACATCGCCGATGCGCTGGCCGAGGCGGGACACGAGGTTGTCGTCTTTGACCGTAGGCCATCGCCCTGGTTGCGATCGCAGCAGACGATGATAGTGGGCGACGTGCTCGATACCGGCGCGGTGCGGCGCGCGATGGAGCGTTGCGACGCGGCCTATCATCTCGCGGCCGTGGCGGACATCAACGAAGCGATGAACCAGCCGCGCGCCGCGGTCGAGATCAACGTCATCGGCACGCTCAACATGCTGGAGGCGGCGCGAGCGATCGGACTCAAGCGGTTCGTCCTGGCGAGCTCGGTCTATGTCTACTCGAATCAAGGATCCTTCTACCGCACGACCAAACAGGCATGCGAAGGCCTGGTCGGCGACTATCAGGAGCGTTTCGGCCTCGAATTCACGGTGTTGCGTTTCGGCTCGCTTTACGGTCCGCGAGCGGATAAGACCAATTACATCCACCAGTTACTCACCCAAGCCGTCACGGAGCGACACATCGATCACTACGGCACCGGCGACGAGGTGCGCGAGTACATCCATGTGCTTGACGCCGCCGCGATGAGCGTCGATGTTCTGGCACCGGAATTTGCGAACCAGTTCGTTCACCTCACCGGCCGCGAGCGGATGACGAGCCGCGAAATGATGAACATGATCCGCGAGATTCTTGGCGGCGACGTCGCGATCACGTTCAAGGCGACCGATCTGCCGGGCCATTATCTTCAGACACCCTATAACTACACGCCCAAGCTTGGCCGCCGGTTCGCACGCAGCACGTACATCGATCTCGGTTGTGGTCTACTCGACTGCCTGCGAGAGATTGACGCAAAGCGGCAAGCGAGTGCGCCAGCAGTGGGCGGATCGCATAGTCGGTAATGAGTCTCGATTCTGTCACGACGCGACTGACACCACAAATGTCAGATTATGACCGGCTGAGCGCGCGCGTTGATTGGCGTCCCTATTTAATGTTCTTCCAACGGCCTAACTTCGTTTCGGCCGCGGTCACTACGGACCGCCTCGGCTTTCGTCCGACGACCGACGAGCATGGACGGATACTCACACTCGACGATTTTTCCAATTTCCCGGTCAATGTATTGGTTGGAAACTCAGTCAGCTTCGGGGTCGGCGCGAGCACGGATCGCGCGGCATTATCGTCACGGCTCGCCTACCACAGCGGCGAACGGTGGGTCAATTTCTGCGGCCGTGCCTTCGGCGCAATGCAGGAGCTAATTCTCTTCGAATCTTATCGCTATATGCTTGGCCCGGTTCGTCGTGTCGTCTTGTGCAGCGGACTCAATGATCTCTATCTCTTTTATGCGCCGAAGCTGTTCGACGAGACGTTCGGTGTTTTCTTCTTCTCCGAGGCCTTTCATCGGGCGATGAATAAGTCACAGGAGACTCTGAGCCGAAAACGGATTCTCCTGGCAGGTCTACTTCGGCCATTCTACGGCGATCACATCGACTACAGTTCGATCCGCATGACGGAACTGCCACGATTACTATTGCGGCCATTGGTGGCAGAATGTGACACGGGTGATGTCGATTACGGATCGCTCGTTGTGCAGCGTCGATCCGAGCGGCGGCGGATCATCGACCAGCTCGCGCGCACTCTCGAAGTGTGGGCGACTTTAGCGCGCGGTTTCGATTTCCAATTGGTTTACGCGTTGCAGCCGATGCTGCCATGGGTGGGAAAAACGCTGTCCAGCGAAGAGCGCGAACTGCTGGCGGCTCAGGATGCTGCTGGTGGCCGTTGGCATCGTATTTTGCGGCTGGTACTCGATCGCGAGCATCACGCATGGTATGCGGCGGAACTCGCTGCGCTGTGCCGGCGCTTGGGGATCCGGTTCATCGATATGAATCCGGCGCTGTGCCAGGATGGGCGTTGGCTCTTCGTTGACCGCGTACACATGAACGATATGGGACAAGACACGCTGGCGCAGGAGCTCGTGCGCGAATTAGGCGCGATACCACCGAGCACATCCCGATGATCGTCGCCATCCTCATCGGCCGCGAAGGTTCGACCGGGTTTCCCGGCAAGAACGTGACCCCGGTTCTGGGCAAGCCGCTGGTTGCATGGCCGTTGGCGTCGGCGCGCGAGGTTTCCGAGATCGCGCGCATCTATGTCTCGACCGACAGTCCACGCATCAAGGAGATCGCACGCGAGTACGGCGCGCGGATCATCGAACGGCCGGCGCATCTTGCAACCAAGGCGGCGCTCGGCGAGCACGCGTACGAGCACGCCCATCAGGTGATCGGAGCCGAATTAAAGCGGGAAGGAACCGAGCCGGAACTCTATGTCCTGCTTATGGCGAACGCGCCGACTGTTTCGTCAGAGCAACTGCGCGAAGGCATCGCCGTGCTGCAGCGGCATCCCGAATACGACTCGGCCGTCACCGTGTCGTGCTACAACATGTGGAGTCCGCTGCGTGCGCGCAAAATCGGCGCTGACGGCCTGCTCCATCCTTTCGTTCCCTTCGAGACGTTCGGCGATCCCAAGACGCTCAATTGCGACCGCGACAGCCAGGGCAATGCCTGGTTCGCCGATATGGGGGCGTCGATCGTGCGGCCGAGGAACCTCGACCATCTCGAAGACGGCTTGTTGCCGCAGAAGTGGATGGGCCGGAAGATCTATCCCATTAAGAACGAGGGCGGACTCGACGTCGACTATCCCTACCAATTACCGCAGGCCGAGTACTGGCTCAAGGCACATGCCGTGCGGGATCGGCCGAAACGGGCAAAGGATTCGTAAAGGCGTCATGCGGCAGATGAGTCTCGATTGCGGTCGCGCCAGCACCGTCGCGCGGCTTTCGCAAAGCGACGACCGAAAAGATCAGGCGGTTGTAAGGAGTACGCGCCGTCCGCGCAGGCGTTCCCCAATAACCGTGGATCAGAATCTTTTCCGGCTTCGGATTCTGTCCGGCAAGCCAGGCAACTGCCTCCGTGGTGTTGAACACGTTGTAGGGTGCCCGCTCGGCGTCGTGCGGAACCGGCGTTGGCTCGAACCAGATATATTGGAAGCTTCGGGCCATGTCGTGGATGCCTTCTTCCGTCGTCAAACGCAACGACATGACGAGATAGCCTCCGGGCGCGACACGGTTCCAGCAGGCCGTCACGATTCCCTGTGCGTCGATGTTCCAATCGACGACACTCAGCGCTGTCACCAGATCAAATGTACGGCCGGCGAGCCCGGGGCAGTCGCAGATATCGCCGGCGATGAACTCGCATGGCGCGGCAAACCGGCCGGCGCCCATATGAGCCGCCTCGATCGCCTGGCGGTTGATGTCGATACCGGTGTAGTTGGCGACGGACGCGAACCGCTCGATAAGCGCTTCGCCGAGGCCGCCCGCTGCGCAGCCGACATCGAGAACGCGACCCAGGATTCCACGTTCGGCGGCCACGCATTCGAAGACCGTTCGCTCGGACGGGTAGAAATCGGCCCAACGGCGCCGGTTTACCGCGTAATAGGCGGCAATCCGGTCGGTTCGGTAGGCGATATTCTTCGTCATGATACCCGGTTGTCCGCCGGCATTTCCCAATAGCGTCGACTGCATGATGCCTAGTGTTACGCCCAAAGAACACCTCTTATCGATCGAGCGCTCGAGCGAGCGCCACCTCGGCCGCGACGGCTTTGTTTCGCTCGACCGCAACGAGCGGGTTTCGCCCATTCCAGACGAGATCTTCCGCGCGATGCTCGCGAGTGTGTCGGTTGCCGACCTGATAAGTTACCCCGATGCCGGTCCCTTCGTGGCGCGGCTGGCGCGCGGCACCGGGTTGCCCGAAGAGTGCATTGCCGAGCTCGCAGGTTCCGATGCGGGAATTCGGCGAGCCTTCATGGCTTATCTGCGACCCGGCGATCGCGTCGTCGCCCTCAATCCAGCGTATGCGATGTACGCGCTTTATACCCGCATATTCGAGGGGGTGCTCGAGCGGGTTGAGTACGACGCAGAGCGGCGATGTGATATCGAAAGCGTGCTTCAGTCGATTCGGCCGGGTGTGCGCATCGTCATTTTGGCTCACCCGGATCAGCCGACGGGTGTCGCAATTTCACCCGATGCACTGCGGCGGGTCGTCGAAAGAGCGGGCGCCGTCGGCGCGTTGTGCATCGTCGATGAGGCCTACCACCCGTTTCATCCCGTCACGGTGGCCGGTTGGGTTCAAGATTACGACCATCTCTTGGTCCTGCGTTCCTTCTCCAAGTATCCTGGATGCGCAGGGCTACGGTTGGGCTACGCGCTTGGTAAGCCGCCCCTGATTCAAGGTCTGATGTTGGTGCGCGGCGGCAACGAAGTGTCGGGCGTTTCGTTGGCGCTCGGGTGCTATCTGCTCGATCATCCAGAGATCGCCGAGGATTTTCGCCGCGCGGTCAGCGCCGGCAAGGAAATCCTGCTCGCGGCTGCGGCCAAACTGGGACTCGAGGCGCTGCCTTGTGTCACCAATTTCCAGTTGTTGCGCGGCCGCGCCGGCGACGATGCCGGGGCGTTTGCGGTGGCCCTCGAGCGCCGGCGGTATTTCGTGAAGGCCGATTTCAATCATCCGGCGTTGGCAAACTGCATTCGGGTTGCGCTCAATGGTCCCGACATAATGACACCCTTTGCCGCGGCATTGACGGAAGCAGTTACCGAGACGCGCCGGCGCGTCGTACGGCCCGTGGCGTAGGGGGCTAAGAGTGCAGGATTCCGATCAGCGTGTCGCAGCGCCGAGCGCGAATGAGAGCTTGCCGATATTGATCCTCGATCTCCTGGCCGAGGACGGCGGTAAAGCGGCCCATGCCGCCGGGTTTGCCGTCGCGCAGCCATACCAGGTGATTGGAAAGGTCGTACCGCTGATCGAGAGCGATCTCGCCAATGCCACCGGTGGCGGCGAGGACGTGCGCGAGCGACCGTTCGCTGAAATACCAGCGATGCGACACCACCCAGATGAAACGTGCATAGGCGGGAACCCCGTATATCGTCGTCAGTGCGTCGTTGGCGTTCGGCACTTCGAACACGATGCGTCCTCCCGGCCGCAGAAGCCCGAGTTGGCGCTGTAAAAAGGCAACCGGGTCGGCCAGATGTTCCATCACGTAATAATGCAGAATCAAATCGAAGTTGCCGACATCCGCGGCCGCAAGCTCGTCAAGACTCGCATAGCAGGCCAGTCCATATCGTCTGACGTAGCTGGAGAAGACACCAGATGGCTCGATACCGACACATTCGTGGCCCGCGGCAACCAGCGGGTAAAGCATGAAGCCAGACGAGCAGCCGATTTCGAGAATCCTGGCTTTTGGCTTGAGAAGTCGGGCCAAGTGACCCATTCGGCGTTGGCGCCGCAATTCGTTAGCGGCGATGTGGCGTTCTGGGCCATCCCATACGCCATCGTCGCCGGATCGTGTCGCCATGAAGGATTCAAATTCGGCGGCGTAGAATTTCGCTTCCTCCTCGGCAGAGAGGCTGGGATGAAGATAGCGAACGTCGCAGGCGGCGCAGTGAAAAATCGCGCGTCCGCCAGTGTCGCCGTAAACCGTGGTGGCGACGACCGATTGCTCGCAAGCAGCGGCACCGCAGAGTGGGCAGATCATCGGCGATGACATCACGCTCGACACTAGGACATGGCTGGGCCGCCGGCAATCAGCGCGCCGTGCGGACAAAGCTGAAATGAACCGACTGCTGCGCGTTGCCGTGGTCGGCTGTGGCCGAGTCAGCCGTACGGCGCATTATTCTGCTATCAAGGGCAACCGGAATTTCGAATTCGCCGCAGTCTGCGACATCGACCGCAGCCGCGCGGATGAATGGGGCCGCAAGAACAACGTGCGCGCCTATTACGATCTTGACGACATGCTGGCTCGCGAGCGGCTCGACCTGGTCAGCATAAACGTGCCGAACGGGCTGCACCCCCGACTGGCGCGTTGCGCAGCAGAGCGCGGCGTCAATGTACTGTCAGAAAAGCCACTGGGAATGAGGCTCGATGAAGTCGACGCGCTGATTACCTACTGCGACTCGCGCGGCGTGCGACTGTTCACGGTGTTGCAGAACCGATTCAACGCGACCAACCAGCTGCTCAAGCGCGCCGTCGATCGCGGCCGATTCGGTCGATTGCTGACGGTCAACGTGACACTGCGCTGGCACCGGCGACTGGCCTATTACGAGGAAGATGACGGCTGGCGCGGCAGCCGTGAGTTGGCCGGCGGCGTCTTCACCAACCAGGCAATCCATTATGTCGACACGATGCAGTGGCTCGTTGGTTCGCCGGCTGCAACGTGTTTTGCACGCATGGCGACGGCCATTCATCCGATTGAGGTCGAGACGCATGGCAGTGCCGTCGTCACCTTTGCGAACGGCGTCATCGGGAGTCTCAACCTGACCTGCATCAACTTTCCCGACGATCGAGAGGGCAGCATTACCCTGTGTGGCGATAGTGGCACGGTGCGGGTCGGCGGCAAGGCGATGAACAAGGTCCTAGAATGGGAGTTCCGCATGCCGGATCCGGAAGACGACGCTGCCGCGGCCCAGGCGGATTATGAGCCGCCGACGGTCTATGGCTTCGGCCATGACGAAATGTATCGCCGTGTCGCCGCCGCGTTGCTGGGCGATGCGACGGCCGAAGTGCCGAACGGGCGCGAAGGGCGAAAATCCGTGGCTATACTGGACGCGCTCTATCGCTCGGCACGCACCGGCGAGGTGGCGCGGGTAGTGCCCGAGCCCGGCTGATGCGCGTTTTGGTTACCGGTGGCGCCGGTTTTATCGGGGCGGCTCTTGCACGCCGTCTACTGCACGACGGCCACGATGTTGCTATCGTCGACAATCTTTCGACCGGCCGTCGCGAAAATCTTCCAGCCGGGGCTCGCTTCATCGAGGCTGATATCGCCGAACCGGCCGCTCTTACCGTACTAGCGCCAGGGCCATTCGACGCCGTCGCCCATTTAGCAGCGCAATCGTCGGGCGCCATTGGCCAGGCCGATCCTTACGCCGATATGCGCGTCAATGTCGGCGCGACCCTGCTGCTGGCGCAGTGGTGCCGCAAGCAAGGTGTACGGCGTTTTGTCTTCACCAGTTCGATGACGGTCTACGGCCAGACTAACCGTGAGCCTGTCGACGAAACGTCGCCGACCATACCGATCAGCTATTACGGTGCCGCCAAGGTCGCGGCCGAGACCTACTTGCGTCTCGCCGCTGCCGAAGGGCTGAGCGTCACCTCGTTTCGGCTCTACAACGTCTATGGCCGCGGCCAGAACTTGAGCAACCTTTATCAAGGCATGACGAGCATCTATCTTGCCTATTTGCTCAGACGCGTGCCGGTGCCGGTGACCGGCCGGCTCGACCGTTATCGCGACTTTGTGCATGTCGATGACGTGGTCAACGTTCTATCGGCCGCCCTGGTTCGTCCGGCGACCCCGTCCATTGTCTACAATATCGGCACCGGCCGCAAAACGACGGTGCGCCAAATCCTCGACCTTCTGCTCGAAGAGCTCGGCCTGCCGCCCGATTATCCCATCGACGAGCAATCTGGTTCACCCAGCGATGTCTTCGGCTCGGTCGCCGATGTGCGGCGCGCTCGGGCGGATCTTGGCTGGGCGCCACGCGTGTCCGTCAAAGACGGCATCGCCGACATGGTCATGTGGGCCAAGTCGCTGTCATGAAGCGGCCAAGTGACGGCGTAATCTTTCCAGTCGAAAGGGCCGATGAGGCCGCTCTCGCGGAGCTCGCGAATCATGGCGAATTCGCGGTCCTGTATCTCGGCTCGTCTTTCGTCGAATTCATGGCGCTGCCGCAGCGGCTGCCGCGTGGCTGGAGGCTATTACCCACGGGTGAGTGGCTCAACGCTACCGCCCGTGCGTTGCGACAGGCCGTCATCGATCTCGATTCCGCCGTGCTTGTGGCTGATGTGCCACGCGCCTGGTGGGATGCAACGCATCTCGGCGAGCGCAATCCATTAGCGTCGACGCTGACGCTTAACCTTGCTCGCTTTGCGGTTCTGCGCGAATTGCTCGAGCGCCACCAGCGGTGTCTGATCCTATGCAACGGCTACATGCTCGGCCAGCTTCTCTATGCGGAGGTCCGCCGTTTGGGTCATCGGCCAGGCTGGATGATGCCTGACCGTCGCCTCCCGCTGGTGGAGCGACTGCGTATGGTCGGTTGGATACTGTGGACAGTGGCGCGCGGCGTACGTGTTCGCCTTCGCGGGCTCATCGAGCTCAGTCGTCGGCGATCGACTCTGCGGGCGATGCGCCACCGGCATCCATTGCCGCTGTCCCGGTTGACCCAGCTAGATGCAGTATTTGTTTCCTGGTCACGGGCCGAGAATTTTCCATCGGGTTCTGCCGCACCTGACGATCCTTATCTACCGCGGCTTGCGGAAGCCGCCACCGCCGTCGGGCTGACTGTTTGCTATTTGATGCGCGCGGTGCCTAGTGTGGCCGACTATCCTGCGCTTGCCCGGAAGGCTCTGGCATGTCCAACGCCAGTGCTGTTGTTCGAAGAGTTAGTGTCCACACCGGCGATGTTGGGAGCGGCGATAAGGTCGCTGGTTCTGCCGTTCCGGATTCCTCGCGCGGTTCTGGCAGGCCAAGACATTACCGCGCTGCTACGCTACGAAGCATGGCGCGAGCTCGGCAGCTGGGACGCCGTCTTCGCCAACGCACATGAGATTGCCTGTCGCCACCTGGCAGCCCTCGGCGTGCAGGTAAACGCGATAATCCACCCCTTTGAGCACCAGCCGTGGGAAAAGCTGCTACTCACTGGCGCGCGCCGCTGGTTGCCGGGATGCCGCATGATCGCCGTACAACATTCGCCGTTTGCATGGACTTATCTCAGCCTCTTTCCGAGTCGACGCGAAATCGAGATTGGATTAATTCCTGATCGACTGCTCGTGGTAGGTGAGGGCTATGCCAAGTGGTTCCGCGACGAGGGCTTTCCCGCACAGCGCCTCGAGGTCATAGGCGCGCCGCGCTATGAGCGATCTGGGCGTTCGATGCGCGCGGGCGGCTATATTTTGTGCTGCACCGGAATCGAACTCAACGAAGCCATCGAGCTCACGGCCAAAGCGGCGCTCGCCAGCCAGGGCTTGGGTCAGCCGCTTATCGTCAATTATCATCCCGTGACGGACGCCGCCTTCCGCCAAGCCTTGCGTGAGACAGTCGCCCGCCTCGTCGGCGACGATCTGGCGCATGTGCGATACGTCGATGCTCCAGCCGGAAAATTGCTTGAGGACGCGGCTCTCTTGCTCTTCAGCACATCGGCGGCGGCTTTCGACGGGCTGCTGGCAGGGAAACCGGTGATCTACGTCGGCCGCGAAGTGGACCTCGATCTCAACAAGGTGCCGGATGGGTTGGCCGCTGTCTGCACCTCGATCGGTGAACTGCGTGGCGCGATCCGTGCGGCCTTGGCGCCCAGTCACGTCGGCCGCAGCGATGCGCCCCTCCGCCAGTGGCTAGCACCATTCAACGCGGCGAAATTCACCGCTTGTCTGATGACGCGGGCGCCAAAAGGCTGCGTCGCATGAAAACGGTCATCCTTTGCGGCGGACAGGGGACGCGCATTCGCGACGTGGCCGCCGACATACCGAAGCCAATGATCGCCATCGGCCGCTATCCGATCCTCTGGCATATCATGCGCGGCTATGCGCACTGGGGGCACAAGGATTTTGTGCTCTGTCTCGGCTACCAAGGACAAGTAATCAAGCAGTTCTTCCTCAATTTCCAGGTTCTCACTGCAGACGTCACTGTGAATCTTAACGGCAGCGGGAGGATCGAGCCGCGCATAGTTGACGGCGGTCATGATTGGTGCGTCACCCTGGCCGAGACCGGTCTCGATGCTTTGACAGGGGCTCGCGTCCGGCGCATTCGCGACTATCTGAAGGAAGACGACACCTTCATGCTGACCTACGGCGATGGCGTCGGAAATGTCGATATTCCGGCGCTGCTGGCTTTCCACAAGAAGCACGGCAAGACGATGACCGTCACTGGCGTGCGGCCGCCCGGCCGGTTCGGCGAGCTTGAGATCGACGGCGATCGGGTCACCGGCTTCAACGAGAAGCCTCAGGCGACGCAAGGCCGAATCTCGGGTGGGTTCTTCGTCTGCGGCCGTCGACTCTTTGACTATCTCGACGATCGTGAAGACCTCATGCTCGAACTGGAGCCGATGCAGGCGCTGGCGAAAGCCGGCGAGCTCATGGTTTATCGCCACGACGGCTTTTGGCATCCCATGGATACGTCGCGCGATTATCGGCTGCTCAACGAGCTTTGGAGCAAGGGCGAGGCACCGTGGAAGGTCTGGTAGGCCGTGATGTCTTTGCGGCATTTGCCGGCAAGCGCGCGCTGATTACGGGTGATACCGGCTTCAAGGGAAGCTGGCTCTCCTTGTGGCTGGCGGAACTTGGCGCGCGCGTGACCGGTCTCGCATTGCCAGCCGAGCCCGCCAACCTGCTCGCGCGGGCAGTGGCCGACGCAAAACTCGTACACCATGTCGACGGCGACATTCGCGATCTCGATACCGTGTGCCGCACGCTGGCGGCGGCACAGCCGGACTTTGTCTTTCATCTGGCCGCCCAGGCGCTGCTGCGCCGTTCCTACGCCGAACCGCAGGCGACCTTCGCCACCAACCTCCTCGGTTCGGTCAACGTGCTCGAGGCCGTGCGCCGAACTGAAAGCGTGCGGGCTGTGGTCTACATCACCTCGGACAAGTGCTATCTCAACAAGGAGCGATATGAGCCGTATCGCGAGGACGACGAGCTCGGTGGATCCGATCCGTATTCTGCTTCGAAGGCCTGCGCGGAGCTTGCTTTTCGCGCCTACGACCAATCGTTTCTCGGCCGGCGGCGCGATTTGGGCGCTGCTTCGGCGCGTGCCGGCAACGTCATCGGCGGCGGCGATCGTTCGCCGGATCGCATTGTGCCCGATACGATCGCAGCGCTCGAGGCCGGAAGGCCAGTGGTTTTGCGCAAACCTGACGCGACACGGCCGTGGCAGCACGTGCTCGACCCGCTCTACGGCTATATGCGGCTCGCCGTGGCGTTGACGCGCGATCCGTATCGCTTCGGCGGCGCCTACAATTTCGGCCCCGACGAGGCCGCGATCCGAACGGTCGACGACTTGGCGCGGGCGATCGTTCGAGCTTGGGGCCACGGCGAAATCGTCCACCGGCCGGATCCAGCCGCACCGCATGAGGCGACGCTGCTGCACCTGTCCAGCGCCAAGGCCCAAGAACGGCTCGGTTGGTCGGCCCGATGGGGGTTCGAACGCGCGGCTGCCGAGACGGCGCGCTGGTATCGGGCGGTGCACGACGGCACATCGCCGCTGGCGGTGTCGCGCGAGCAAATCTCGGCCTATGGCCGCGAACTGGTGGCCGCGTGATCGACGGCGTCGGGGTCATTCCTCTCAAACAAATCGCCGATGCGCGTGGCAAGGTGATGCATATGTTGCGATCCGACGCTCCGCATTTCCGGGGCTTCGGCGAGATTTATTTCTCGACCGTGGTGCCGGGCGCCGTGAAGGCGTGGCACTTCCATAAGACCATGATGCTCAACTATGCCGTGCCGGTCGGCGCGATCCGGTTGGTGCTGTTTGATGACCGCACCGACAGCCGAACGCATGGCGAGGTCCAGGAAATGATTCTCGGATCGGCCAATTACAACCTCGTGGCGATTCCGGCCATGGTCTGGAGTGGTTTCCAAGGCATCAGCTCCGAAGTTGCGCTGGTCGCCAATTGCACGACGCTGCCGCACGATCCGACCGAAATCGAGCGGCGCGACCCGAACGATCGGCGCATTCCCTATGATTGGGACCGTGGCCGCACATGATGCGAGTGCTCGTCACTGGCGCAAGCAGTTTCATCGGCTGCCATCTCGCCCGGACCTTTGCTGAAGCGGGCTGGGATGTCGTCGCTACTCACAGTCGGGCACGCGATAGCTATTCGGGAATCAAGGCCAAGCGCTTAGCGTGGGTGGAACGGATGCCGGTGAAACTCTGCGAACTTGACCTTCGCGATCATACCGCGTTCGAGCCACTATTGGGGGAAGTCACGCCCGCGCTCTGGGTGCAGCACGCAGGCTACGCGGCGAATTACGGCTCGCTCGATTACGACATCACGATTGGCGATGCCGTCAATGTCGCGCCGCTCGGGCCGCTTTATCGTGCGCTGGCGAAACGCCGTTGCGCCGTGATCATCACCGGCTCGTCGATGGAATACGCGCCGTCGGATCGCGCCAATCGAGAGGACGACCCTTGCGACCCCGTAACGCCTTACGGGCGATCGAAGCTGACGCAAACTCGCGCCGTCGAGTCGTTGGCCAAGGAATACGCCGTCCCCACGCGTGTAGCACGACTCTATATCCCGTTCGGACGTCTCGACAATCCGAACAAGCTGATTCCAATGGTCAGCGAGGCGTTGCGGGCGGGTCGACGCGTCGAGCTTTCGCCGTGCGAACAGAAACGCGACTTCATCGCCGTCGAAGACGTCTGCCGGGGCTATGTTGCACTTGCGGCCGACATGACGCGCACAATCTTTGATATCTTCAACTTGTGCAGTGGAAAGGCGTTAGGGCTCAAAAACCTCCTGCTGACGCTAGCCACCGCTGCGGGCCGGGAATCCAACCTATTGCGCTTCGGCGCAATCCCGATGCGCGCGGGCGAGCCGCCGATTTCCTATGGCGATAACCGGAAGGCTGTGGCTTTGCTCCGCTGGCGGCCCTCCGCACCCGAAGCGGCATTGGCGGAACTGGTCGCCGACGTCACATGATCCCGCGTGTTTCGGTTCTGATGACGATCTACAATCCGGGGCCGTTTTTGGTGCCGGCGATCGAGAGCCTGCTCGCACAAACCTTCACGGATTTCGAGCTCGTCGCAATCGAGAATGGCTCAACCGACGGTGCGCGAGAAATCGCGCGACGTTTTGCCGCGAGCGATTGCCGTATCCGCCTCATCGAGTTGCCGGAGAATATCGGCCGTGTTCCAGCGCTCAATCGGGCGCTCACGGAGGCACGCGGCGAATATGCCGCTATTCTCGACGCCGACGACGTGGCGCATCCCGAGCGTCTCGCACTCGAGGTCGCGGCGCTCGACGTCCTTCCTGAAGCCGTGATGGTGGCAAGTCACGCGCGATACATCGACGGCTCGGGAACGGTTATCGGTCAGCACATGCCGACGACCGATCCGACGGAACTGCGTGAAGCGCTTGCCTACGGCAATCCCTTCCCGCATTCCTCGATCATGTATCGCCGCGCCGCTGCCCTGGCGGTGGGTGGGTATTGCCCGCGCTATCCCTTCGGCAACGATTTAGCCATGTCGCTGGCGCTCACGGCCCGCGGCGAAGCGGCGATGATTGCCCGGCCGTTGGTCGACGTGCGCATCCATCCGGCCAATGCGACAATCTCGCCAGCGATGTATTTCAGCCGCTACCGCGAATCGCTCGAACTGTGGCGCCGGGCCTTGGCTCGGCCCGGTCTTTTGCCGGAGACACGACGCCGCGGACGCGTCAACCTCGCCACGACGCATTTCGTCTTGGGCCGCGAGCTCTGGCGCGCGCGCCGGTTCGCGCCGGCACTCTGGCAGATTCTCCGCATGGCAACCGCCGCGCCGCTGTATTGCCTCCAGCGGGCAGCGGTCCATGTGGTGCGATGGGTCGCTACGAGTCCGGGACCAAATGCTAGGCTTTCGCGGCGGCCATGAGCTCGAGCACGCGCTGGACTTCGAGCGCATGCGCGCCGTCGCAAGCAAGCGCCGCATCGCGGGTAATCGTGGAAACCGCGTTCTCCGCCATGGCGACGAAGGCCGAAAATGTGGTGTCGTTGGTTTGCTCGACGCGCGGCGCGCCGAGCTGGCGGTACCCGGCATAGGCCTGGCTCGGCTCGAAGCATTCGATGGTGACGGTTCCGTGATCTTCTCGTGCATAGAGCCGGCCGATGTCGCCTATGGCCTCGGCTTCGACCATCAATTGTCGGCTGAGACCGGTCACCTGGATGATGCCGGCGGCGCCGGATACATAACGCAGCAACGCGGCGACCGCCGGTTCTCCCGTTTCTTCGAGACCGGGCAGCCGCATCGGCAAAACGGTCTCGACCGGGCCGCCCAGGACGAGGGCGAGATCGATTGCGTGGCTACCGACGCTGAAAAGCCGATTAGGAAACGCCACCCTCACGCTGCGCAGCGCGCCGACCGCACCGCCGCTGATGCGCGTCTGCGCCGTGCGCCAGACCGGCAGCCAATGGCGGTTGTACGATACCATGAGCTTCACGCCGCGCGCCCGGCACGCCTCGACCATTCGCTGTGCTTCGTCCAAACGCGACGAGAGCGGCTTCTCGCACCAGATGAGCCGCAGTTCCTCGCACTCCAGGAGCCGGAAGAGCACCTCGGCGTGATTTTCAGCCGGCGTACAGATGCTGGCGATCTGCGGCCGGCATTCTGCGATCATGCGCCCGATGTCGGTATGAATAGGAACGTCCGGGCAGCGCACGCGGAAGGCGGCAGCGTTCGTGGGATCGATTTCGACCGCGCCGGCGAGAGCGACGCGCGCCGCCAGGGCCAGATAGGCGCCGACATGGCTCCAAATCACCTTGCGGCCGGTTTCTTCGTCGAATCGCGAGCCGACCTGGCCGAGACCGATGACGGTTGCCCGCAGGCGGCTGTCAGAAGTGGTGGCGGGTCGCGACATCGGAGCTCCACATTCGGTGCTCCCGTTATTGCCGGTCCGCCGCTCTCTCTGCAATAACCATATTCGTAAGTGGGTCACGATCGATGAGCGACAAGCTGGCGATACTGGGCGGCGTGCCGTTGCGAACGAAGCCTTTCGTCGTCGAACCGATGGTCGACGACGCTGAGGAACGGCTGGTCGTGCAAGCGGTGCGCGAAAAGAACTTCTCGCGCTACATCGGTACCGCGGTAGGCCGCGATGTCCTGGAGATGACGAGCGCTGAAGCGGCAAAGGTCTCGGATTATTGGCATTTCCATGGTGGTGTGAACGTCCGCGCGTTTGCAGCCGCCTTCGCGGCCAAGTTCGATGTGCCTTATGCCATCCCGGTGACGTCGGCGACCGCAGCAATCGGCATTGCACTGGCGGCGGCGGGTATCGGTCCCGGCGACGAGGTGATCGTGCCGGCGATTTCATTCAGCGCCTCGGGCAACGCCGTACTCATGTTCGATTCGATTCCGGTCTTTGTGGATGTCGACGCAGACACCTTCTGCATGGATCCCCGGGCTGTGGAGCGGGCGATTACGCCGCGCACCAAGGCGCTCCTGCCGGTTCACCTTGCCGGCAATGTCGCCGATATGGATGCGATCATGGCGATCGCGCGCCGGCACAAGCTCAAGGTGATCGAGGACGCGGCGCAGGCAATCGGCGCGATGTGGGGCAACCGACACGCCGGGGCGATCGGCGATGCCGGCGTTTTCAGCTTCCAGCAATCGAAGAACATCATGACCGGCGAGGGCGGGATGATCATCACGCGCGATCCCGATCTTGCGGCGCGCGCCCGTCTCATCCTCAATCACGGCGAGCTGGCATTCGGCGACGATGCCACGGAGACGGAGCTCGCCAACGTCGTCGGCCTCAATTTTCGCATGCCGGAGCTCTGTGCCGCCGTTGGCCGTGCGCAGCTCGAAAAACTCGACCGTGTCAACGAATGGCGCACCCGCAACGCTGATTTCTTGCGGCGAGAGCTTATTGGCCTACTTGGCATCGCCGTCGCGCCCAGCCAATGCGCCGCGGACGGGCCGGCGCGCGAGGTGCCGCATTTTCTGACCGTCCTTTACGACGCGGCCGCCATGGGGGTTTCGCGGGCGCTTTTCGTAGCGGCACTGCGGGAAGAAGGCGTCCCGGTCGGTACCGGCTATGCTCGGCCGATGTACGCCGCACCACATTTCCGCAAGCGCATCGCCTATGGCCGCGGCGGCTGGCCTTGGAAAGGACCCGGATACGAAAGCACGGTCACCTATACCAAGGGCATGTGCCCGGTCGCCGAAAACCTGCTCGGGGAGCGCTTCATCTGGCTCTATCACATCGCCTATCCCTCGACCGAAGACGATATGAGCGACATCGCCGCCGCGTTCCGCAAGGTGATCGACAATCGCGCGGCTCTTGCCGCGGCGGCCGGTCGCCTGTCGCACAAGATTGGTGGCCACAGTGCCGGGCGGATCGGCGTGACGCCGGTGGCAGCGCGGCGCCGATGATGACGTTGCGCGCGCTCGGCGTGATCCTCGCGCGCGGTGGCTCGAAGCGGCTGCCGCGCAAGAACGTGCTCCCGCTCAACGGTCGACCGCTCATCGCCTATATGATCGGCGCCGCTCGGGCGAGCACGCTCGACCGCGTTGTGGTTTCGACCGAGGACGAGGAAATCGCCGAGGTGGCCAGGCGTGAGGGTGGCGAGGTGCCGTTTCGGCGGCCGTCGCCGCTCGCCGAAGATTATGCCGAGGACAGCGACATCCTACTCCACGCCCACGACGCGGTCGCCGCAGAAGAGGGAAGGGGCTACGAGATCCTGGTCCATCTCCAGCCGACTTCGCCTTTCGTGCTGCCGGCTACGATCAGCGCTTGCGCCGACACGCTGCGCCGCACCGACGCCAACTGCTGCTTCGCGGTGCGTAAGGCGGACGAGCCGCCACAATGGATGTTCCGGCGAGACCATGACGGCACGGTTCGTCCGCTGTTCGACAAGCGCATCGCGGGCGATGCCACCCATACACAGCTTCTCGAGCGACCCTTCTTTCCATCCGGCGCCGCCTATGCGGTGCGGACCGAGGTCTTGCGGCGCGAACGAACGCTGTTCGTCGAACCAATGCGCGTTGTCGAGATGGAGCCGCTGCGGGCGGTCGATGTGGACGAGGAAATCGACCTGATGCTGGCGGAGCTCGTGGCGAAGCGCTGGGGCTTCGCGGTGTTCGGGAGCGGCGATTGAACGCGATCACCATCGCTGGGCAGGAGGTCGGCAACGGCAAGCGCTGCTTCGTCGTGGCGGAGGCCGGCGTCAATCACAACGGCGCGCTCGATCTGGCGCTCCGCCTCGTCGACGTCGCCGCCGATGCCGGCGCCGATGCGGTGAAATTCCAGACCTTCAAGGCGGAGCGCGTGATCGCCGAGAATGCACCCAAGGCCGCCTACCAGACGCGGACGACGGGTGCCGGCGAAAGTCAGCTCGACATGGTGCGCAAACTCGAGCTCAAGCGCGAGTTTCACCGGCCGATCGCGGAACGCTGTCGAGCGCGCGGCATCCTGTTCATGTCGACCGCCTTCGACGAGGAGAGCGCACGCTTCCTGGTCGATGAGATCAAGGTACCGGTTCTCAAGATACCGTCCGGCGAGGTCACCAACGCGCCGCTGCTGCTGACGCTGGCAAGGTTCGACCTGCCGATGATTCTCTCGACGGGCATGAGCACCCTGGCAGAGGTCGAGGCGGCCCTCGGCGTCCTCGCTTTCGGCCTGACGCGGCGCCAGGACCCGCCTTCGGCCGCCGCTTTCGCCGACGCCTATGCTTCGGCGGGCGGGCGACGCGCGCTGGCCGACAAGGTCGTGCTGCTCCACTGCACCTCGGAATATCCGGCCGCGTTCGACGAAACCAACTTGCGGGCGATGGATGCGATGCGGGAGGCCTTCGGCCTGCCGGTCGGGCTATCCGACCATACGCCGGGCATTGCCGTCCCTATCGCGGCGGTGGCGCGCGGCGCCGTCACGGTGGAGAAGCATTTCACGCTCGACCGCGAATTGCCGGGGCCGGATCACAAGGCGTCGCTCGAGCCGGGCGAGCTTGCCGCCATGGTCGCGGGCATTCGGGCTGCCGAAGCGGCTTTGGGGCGCCCGGTTAAGGAGCCGACGGCCGCCGAGCTGCGTAACCGGCCGGTGGTCCGGCGCGGGCTCGTCGCGGCGCGTGCGATCGTCAAGGGGGAGACGTTCACCGCCGATAATGTTGCGCCCAAGCGGCCGGCGAGGGGCTTGAGTCCGATGCGCTATTGGGACCTGATAGGGCGGTCCGCGCGCCGCGCTTATGCGCCCGATGAGCCGATCCTCGAGAAGGACGAGCTGTGAAATCGTACGATAAGATCATCCTCGATCATTATCGCGAAGTCGCGAAAAAGGCTGGTTTGGACGCCAGCGCCACGATGGCCGACAATCGGACGCGTCAGCTCGAAACTGAGCTGATTTGCCGCTTCGTGAGGTCATCGCTCATTGATTTGAAATCGCGAGGTCGCAGGGTGGACGATCTCGTGATTGCGGATGTTGGTTGCGGCAACGGTTACACCCTAGAAGTATTGCGAAGCATCGACGCGCGGCCGAGGCTGCTTGGGTATGAATTTTCTCCCGAGTTGGCAGCGCTCGCCAAGGAGCGCTTTTCCCATCACAAAGTGGAAATCCGCCAAGCCGATATTCGAGATCGCAATACACTAGGGCCGGAACCGATCGATATCCTCATTTGTCAGCGTGTTCTGATCAATCTCTTGGACCCTGCTGACCAAGCTCTGGCACTCCGAAACGTCGTCGATATCGTGCGGCCGGGCGGCCACTTGCTTTTTATCGAGGCATTTCAGGCCAACCTTGAAATACTCAATCAAGCACGGGCAGAATTTGATCTGCCTGAAATCAAGCCTGCCCATCACAACCGTTATCTTGACGAGCAATTCCTCGACGGTGTTGCAGGACTCGGTCCATGGGTTGGTCCAGAGTCGGATGTCCCAGAACACTTTCTCAGTTCCCATTATTTTGTAAGCCGCGTATTGCATCCGATCATGCTGGGGACACGTCCGTTCCACCACAACTCGCTATTCGTCCGGTTCATGTCCGAGGCGGTGTGGCCCGAGGTCGGCAATTTTGCCCCCGTTCGTGCGAAGGCATTTACGCGGCGAGATCGCGCGGGCGATGGTCGCCAGCCGATGTCGCCCTCGTGGAAACACATCGACGCGGGCGTACGTAGTGTGCTTCTCGGCGGCGGCGGCCATGCGGCGATGGTGATCGAGGCGATGAAAGCGCTCGGCCATACACCAGCGTTCTTACTCGACCGCGACCACGAGCAATGGGGTAGCGAACTTCTCGGAGTCCCGGTTCTGGGAGGCGACGACCGGCTGGCACGAGGCGAGGTGACACATTTTGTGGTGACGCACGGTTCGATCGGTCCAGGCGGTCCGCGCCAAGAGTCCTTCGAAAAGGGCTTGGCTGCGGGTTTGGAACCATTAACCGTGGTTCACCCTGGAGCGACCGTTTCTCCCAGCGCTAGCATCGGCGCCGGCACCGTCATCCTCGCTGGCGCCTCTGTTTCTGCGCGAGCCGTTATCGGCCGCAATGCCATCGTCAACACGGGCGCAATCGTCGAACACCATTGCCGCGTCGGCGATCACGTCCATGTGGCAACGGGCTCATGCCTCTGTGGTCAGGTCTCGGTTGGTGATCGTGCGCTGATCGGGGCGGGCGCGACGGTGCGACAGAGTATTTCGGTGGGATCTGATGCGCTCGTCGCAGCGGGGGCCGTCGTCATCAAGGATGTCGCTGCCAATTCGGTCGTCATGGGGGTTCCGGCAAGGCCACGGAAGCAAAAGTGATGCAGCGGCCGTTTTTCCCCAATTTGGCGCAATGCCTGGTGATGTCATCCGACATCATCGGCGACGTTGTCCATCGTATCGATAAGTCGCGCATCGGCATCGCGCTTCTGGTCGACGACGATCGGAGGCTTGTCGCCACGATCACCGATGGCGACGTTCGGCGCGCCATGTTGGCCGGCGTCAATTTCGGCGAGCCCGCCCGCCGATTGCTCGATTTCAAGTCGTCGTCGGCGCATCCAATGCCCATCAGCCGTCCGGCCACCACCAGCGACGAGGAATTGCTTCGCATCATGCACACCGCCGATGTGCAACACGTCCCGCTGCTCGACGATGAGGGCCGCGTGGTCGATGTTGCCCTGTTGCGCACGCTTGTCCCGGACAATAGCGACGACATTCGCGCCGTGGTGATGGCCGGGGGCTTTGGCACACGGCTGCGGCCATTCACCGACGATACGCCGAAGCCGATGCTGCGGGTCGGCGACAAGCCGCTGCTCGAGCGCACGATTGAAAGCCTGCGTGACGCCGGCATCACCGAAGTCAATATCTCGACCCACTATCTGCCCAAGAAGATCGTCGATCACTTCGGAACGGGGGTCCAATTCGGCGTCAATCTCCGCTATCTGCAGGAGGAGCGTCCGCTCGGCACCGCCGGCGCCCTCGGCCTCCTCGGACGGCCAGAGCGAACAACCCTGGTGATCAACGGTGATGTCCTCACCACCGTCGATTTCCGCGCCATGGCCGAATTCCATCGCAATCACGGCGCGGTGCTCACGGTCGCCGTCCGGCTCTACGAGATGGCCGTTCCCTATGGCGTGATCGACTGCGACGAGGTCCGCGTGACGGCGGTACGAGAAAAACCGTGCTTCCGCTTCTTCGTCAACGCGGGGATTTACCTGATCGAGCCCGCCGCCTGGGATTTCATCTCCAACGGCGAGCGTCTCGACATGACTCAGATGATCGAGCGGCTGATCGCGGGTGCCGGCAAAGTCGTGAGCTTCCCCGTGCGCGAATATTGGCTCGATGTCGGCCGGCCGGACGACTACGAGCGCGCACAGCGCGACATGGCGGCGGGGCGACTCGAACGATGAATTGGCGGGGCCGTCGCGTCCTGGTCACGGGCGCCGGCGGGTTCATCGGCAGCCACTTGGCCGAGGAATTAACCCGGCAAGGCGCCCGCACGCGCGCTCTGGTGCGCTACAATTCGACGGGTCGCCACGGCTGGCTCGACGATTCGCCCCTGAAAACGGATATGGAGATCGTCGCAGCGGACATCACGGACCGCGACCTGCTCAAATCGGCCATGCGCGAGATCGAGATCGTGTTCCACCTGGCGGCACTGATCGCGATCCCCTATTCCTACCACGCGCCCGAATCCTACGTGCGCACCAACGTCGTAGGAACCCTCCGTGTGTTGCAGGCCGCGCGCGAAGCAAACGTAGCCCGGGTGATCCAGACCTCGACCTCGGAGGTTTATGGCACCGCGCGCCATGTTCCGATAGGCGAGGACCACCCGCTACAGGGACAGTCGCCCTATTCGGCCAGCAAGATCGGTGCCGACAAGATTGCCGAATCGTTTTATCTTGCCTACGGTCTGCCGGTCGTCACTCTGCGGCCATTCAACACCTTCGGCCCGCGACAGTCGGCGCGCGCCGTCATCCCGACGATCGTCACGCAGTGTCTCGACGGCGAGCGGATCAGGCTCGGCGCGCTGACGCCGACCCGCGACCTGACTTATATCGCCGATACGGCGGAGGGCTTCCTCGCCGCGGCAGCCGCCGAAAAGGCGGTTGGCGAGACCATCAACCTTGGGACAGGCCGCGAAATCGCCATCGGCGACCTCGCAGTCCTGATCGGCCGGCTCATGGGCAAGACGGTGCGCGTCGAAAGCGATCCCGAGCGCCTGCGCCCGGCGGCTAGCGAGGTTGGTCGGCTCAAATCCGACAACGGCAGGGCCCGGATGCTCCTTGGTTGGCAACCGAAAACATTGCTCGAGGACGGGCTGCGCCGAACCATCGAATGGTTGGCCGCCAACCGCCATCGCCTGCGCACCGACGGTTATGTCCTCTGAACGCGTGATCCCGCTCGCCGAACCCGATCTCCGCGGCAACGAGGAAGCCTATCTGCGCGAGTGCATTCGCACCGGCTGGGTCTCGTCGGCCGGGCCTTTCGTCGGCCGCATGGAGGCGCGCATCGCAGGGCTATGCGGCCGCGCCCACGCGATTGCCACGGCGAGCGGCACTACGGCGCTGCAGCTCGTGCTGGCGGCGCTCGGCATCGGCGCGGGACAGCGCGTGGCGGTTCCGGATTGGACGTTTGCCGCCACTGCCAACGCCGTGATCCATGCCGGCGCCGTGCCGGTACTCGTGGACGTGCACCGCGATCATTGGAGCCTGGATGCCGACCGCCTGGCCGAAGCGTTCGACGATGCCGAGCGCTGCGGCCAGCCAATCGCCACGGTCATTGCCGTCGATCCGCTGGGTCTGCCTGCTGATTTCGACGTGCTGGTGGAGGTTTGCCGCCGTCGCGGCGCGGTTTTGATCGAAGATGCAGCCGGCGCCCTCGGCTCGTTCTACAAGGGACGACCGGCAGGCGGTCTCGCCGATGCCGGCATCCTGAGCTTCAACGGCAATAAGATCGTGACCGGCGGCGGCGGCGGCGCGATCGTCACCGATCGCGAGGTTTGGGCGCATCGCGCCCGGCATCTCAGCATGCAGGCGCGCGCCGATGAGCGCTACGCCTACGATGCCGTTGGATTCAATTATCGCCTGACGAACCTCAACGCTGCGGTCGTCGTGGCGCAGCTCGAGCGGCTTGGCACGATGCTGGCGGCGCGGCGCGCGATCGCCCAGGCCTATACCGCCGTTCTTTCCGGCCGCGACGATTTGGCACCGCCGCCGGCACCGCCTTGGGCGGAATGGAACGGCTGGATGTACGTCGTGCGTGCGGCCTCAGTCGAAGCCGCGGCCGACCTCGTGGCGCACTTGCGCCGCCAGGGAATATCCGCGCGCCCGTTTTGGCTGGCATTGTCGTCGCAGGCGGCGTATGCGCAATTCCCTCGCAAGATCGCAGGCGCGTCGGCTTGGCTTTCCGGCAGGGTCGTATCGCTGCCGTGTGCCAGCACACTTTCCGAGTCCGAGGTGGCGCGGGTCGTCGCCGGGCTTGCCAGCTGGCGTGGTCCCGCACTTCAGCGATGATCCGCCAAATCGCGGTCCTGACCGGCACGCGCGCTGAATATGGCCTGCTGTATTGGACGCTCAGGGCGATTGCCGCCGATCCCTCCCTCGACCTCCGGCTGATCGTGACCGGCACCCATCTCGAGCCGCGCTTCGGCGAAACCGTGCGGGCGATCGAGGCCGACGGGTTTGCGATTGCCGATCGCATTCCGCTGGCGATCGCGGGCGATACGGCCGAGGCGGTCGCTGCGTCCATGGGTCGATGCCTCGTCGGCGTGTCGGCTGTGCTGCAACGGCAGACGCCCGCCATCCTCCTGTTGACGGGTGATCGCTATGAGATGCTCGCGGCGGCGGCGGCGGCGGCGCTGTGCCGCGTGCCAATCGCGCATGCGCACGGCGGCGAATTGACGGAAGGAGCGACCGACGACGGCTTTCGCCATGCCATCACCAAGCTCGCGCATCTGCATTTTGCTGCATGCGAGGACTACCGGCGGCGCATCGTGCAGATGGGCGAAGACCCGGCGCGCGTCTTCAATGTCGGCGCCCTCGGCATCGATGCGATCCGGCGGCTCGCCCTGGCGACGCGGGATGAAATCGAACGGGCGATCGATCTGTCGCTGGACGGCGGATTCTTTCTCGTCACCTATCATCCGCTGACCCTCGCTGCCGACGGCGGCATGAGAGGGTTCGAGGCGATGTTGGCGGCGCTCGACGCTTTCCCGCAACACGCCGTCGTGATCACGGGTGTCAATGCCGATGTGGGGCACGATGCCATCGCGCGTCGCCTGTCGGACTACGCGGCATCACAGCCAGCCCGCGTCCGGTTGATCGCGTCGCTCGGACAGCGGCTCTATCTCGGGGCAATGCGCGAATGCGTTGCGGTCGTCGGCAATTCTTCGAGCGGTATCATCGAGGCGCCGGCCATGAAGGTGCCATCGGTCAATATCGGGAACCGCCAGAAGGGCCGCCTGCGCGCGGCTTCGATCATCGATTGCGCCGAGGACGCGGTGGCGATCCGAGCGGCGCTGAGCCGCGCCATATCGCCCGATTTCCGCGCCGCCGCACGCGGCGTCCGCTCGCCCTATGGCGAAGGCGGAGCGGCGGAGCGGATTGTCGCGGTGCTGCGCGATTATCCGCTTACAGGGCTGCTAGACAAATCGTTTTATGACCCCACGAGCGGCTCCGCCTTTCACGGGCAGCAAGGCTAAACCCATGCAGCAGGCATGGTGACTGTGACCGGTATGGCTTTGCAGAAAATCGTTCGAATCAGTATGCTAAATCGCATCGCGTCCATCGACACCGAAAGGAGTTGAAGACATGAGTAAGCTGTTGCGAGGCAATTTCACGGCGCGCAATGAAGTGAAGGCGGAGAAAACCGAAGAGGACCTTTCCGCGAAGTTCGAACGCGCTGCGCTGGCTCAGCTCGGTGGCAGCATCGCCTACGTTTCCCGCAAGACGTTCCTTTGGAACGGCGAAGACGATGCGCAGGGTCGTCCTGTCGTTGGTCGGGCCGCGCAATACGACGCCCAGAACACGACACCGCCGAGTAACACAAAAGGATCCAAGTAACAGTGGACTTGTCGGCGGACTGTCGTTCAGCGGGTGTTGTGAGAGATTGCGATGACCCAAATCCTATCCCATAGCGATCAGACGATAGCTTTGCGCGTCCGCAAATTTGTCGGGTTGCTCTTACCGCCGGCAGTGAAGCGGGCGATCGTCCGAACGCCTACCTATCTCAACCTGCTTCGCTACACGGCTCCGAATATCCTGAAGCCCTCGGTACGGATCTCGCTGCGTGCCGAAGGCTGGCTGCGCGAGCTCCGTGAAAACGGAATCGTGCGTATCGAGCCTGAAATGTTTCGTGGCGTCGCGGATTATCTCGAGCGGACCTATTTCGCCAAGCTGGCCGGCCGCACGAATCATAATCTCGACGGCAGCGAATTCGACGACAAGCGGCTGTTCACCATCGACGGGAGCAGTGACAGTTTTCGCGCCTTCGGCGTGGTGATGACTTGTGAAATTTCCCTTCTCGACAATGGCCTTGCGCCGATGCTGCGCAATCCGGATATCGCCGGTGTGATCTACAACTATTATCGCCGCCAACCCTATTTTCGGAACCAGCCGCGCATCCAATATACCGACGTCAAGCCGGACAGCCGCATCGAGCTCGGCAACGACTATCACGTCGATCGCTTCCGTCAGGTCAGCGCCATGCTTCTTGTGTCGGATCAGACCGAGAAGGATACGCACATGGAATATTTGCTCGGCTCGCATCAGCGGTCATTCATGAAAACCGGCATCGAGATGACCTACGCGGAGTGCCGTCGATGGGCGCAGGCGTCTCCGGAGCGGATTTTCCATCTGGTCGGCAGGAAGGGGACATTGTTCATCTACGACACGACCGGCGTCCATTGCCGCAACCTGATTCCCAACAGCCGGCGTAAGGTCTTCATTTGGACTGTCACGACCGGCCATCATCTTGAGAAATTCCGTGACCGCACGACGGACTGGCCGGAGCTCGCGCAATGCCCACCGCACGTCCGGCATATGTTCGATCAGCTCGATACCCATCCGATGAATTGAAGCCTGTGGGCGGCCACCGTCCGCGCGTTCCGGCCGTCGTCTGCAGGTCATCCACCATGGCCGAAGAACAATCTCTGGCGCTGCGGCTTGCCGCGCGAATGGATGAATATACGCTTGACCGTATTGGCGGACAGGCACTCGCGAATGCCGAGTTGAACCAAGCAGCGGCGCGCGACGGCGCGTCGATCATGGCGCTGCGCGATACCGAACTGGCTGAGGGCGATGCGGCGCTGGTCATTGCCGCGGGGCCCAGCCTTCATCGTCAGCACACGGCGCGGCAGATCAAGGAGAGCGGCTTTCGGGGTCCGATCATCGCGACCGAATCCGCTATGGCTTGGTGCCTGCGCAACCAGATCGTGCCGCATTTGGTCGTCACCGTCGATCCGCATGGCTCGCGCATCGTACGGTGGTTTGGAGATCCCACGCTGGATGAGGCGGCACTTGCTCGTGATGACTACTTCGCGCGCCAGGACATGGATCCCAAATTCCGCTTCAATCAGCTGCAGATCAATCGCGAACTCCTGGCACTCCTCGACCGACACGGGCCCGAAATCAAGATTTGCGTGGCGACTTCTGCGTCGCCGGCGGTGGTGAAGCGGTGCGGTGAAACGCGGATGCGAGTCTATTGGTGGAATCCGTTGCTCGATGATTACGACCGGCCGGAGAGCCTCACGCGCAAGATCCGCGCTCTCAATGGCAAACCGTGCATCAATGCCGGCGGCAATGTCGGCACGGCCTGCTGGGTGATCGCGCATGCGGTGCTCCGCAAAAGTAAGATCGGAATCCTCGGAATGGATTTCGGCTATTACCCAGACACCACCTATCGCGAGACGCAATACTACACCGAGCTCAAACAGTTGCTTGGCGAGGGCAGGCTTTCCGAAGCTTTCGTGCATATCCACAACCCGTATGTGGGCACCGACTTCTTTACGGACCCCGCCTACTACTGGTATAGGATGGTGTTCTTGGAGATGGCGGAGCAGGCGGCGGCGACGGGCGTCCAGACGTACAACTGTACGGGGGGCGGTATCCTGTTCGGACCCGGAGTGAAGTTCGTTCCGTTTACGAAGTTTCTCACCGCGGCGGAAGCCTAGCGATGACCGTATCGGCGACGGAGGCCTTGTGGCGAAAATCTTGTTCGTAAATCCGGTCACGCGTGCCGAGGATGTGCCGCGGCACGTTCCGTATGGCATTGCCATGCTGGCGGCGGTTTGCATGCGCGCCGGGCATCAGGTTCAGGTCTACGATCACAACGCCTGGAGGCTCGACAATTCCGTTCTCAAGGATGTCATGCAGGCGGACGACTGGGACGTCATTGCCGCCGGCAGCATCACGACCGCGTACAATTCGCTGAAAGCCATCTTCAAGGCGGCGCGAGCCTACGCTCCGAAAGCCGTCACCGTTATCGGTGGCGGCGTGCTGACAAGCATGCCGCACGATATCATGCGCTTCCTGCCGGAGGTCGATGCTGGCGTCGTGGGCGAGGCCTATGTGACTTTTCCCGAGCTGATGGCGGCGATCGATTCAAAATGCAATCGGTACGACAACGTCGATGGCCTGATCCTGCGTCGCGGTAGGGAAACTTATCTCACCCGCGCGCGCGCCCTTTTACATGACCTCGATAGTTTGCCCTATCCGGCGTGGGAGCTGTTCCCGCTGGAGGAGGTCTATTTCCCGAATTCGGGCGTCGCATTGTCCGAGGAATCGATGACCGCGACGCGTCGGCTCGATATTAATACGAGTTACGGCTGCTCGCTCGTGTGCCGCTTTTGCTTCCATCTCGGCATCGCCGGTGACATGACCTACGCCAAGGGGCAGGACGGCAAGGCCGACGTGGTCTTCGACTTGCCGGGCAACCACACGCGGGCGATCCGCTATCATAGCCCGCGGTATATCGTCGATATGGTCAAATATATGGTCGATCGCTTCCAGGTGAATTTCGTCTCGTTCCTGGACGAAAATCTGATGACCATGGACCAGTATTCCAAACGCACATGGCTTGACACGATATGCGACCTCTGGGTGGCGGAAGGGCTTCAGCCCGAGTGCCGTCACAAGGGCGTACCACACGACGAGCACTGCCGCACAGGCGTGCATTGGGGCGGCACCAGCCATGCCACGCTGTGCACCGAGCGTATTCTCCAAAAGATGGGCAATGCGGGCTGCTCGCACCTCGATTACGGCTGGGAATCGTTTTCGCCGCGTATCCTCAAGACAGTCGGTAAGGGCGCAACGCCGGAGAATAACCTCCGATCCTATCTTTGGACGATGCGTGCGGGCATTCGGCCGATCCCGAATCAAATGGTGGGCTTTCCAAGCGAGGATTTCGAAAGCATCCGGGAGTCGATGCGAGCCTGGGAGCGGCTCGGCATCGTATGCAAGCCGTTCTTCGTCACGCCGTACCCGGGTTGCGAGTGGTACAGCATGTACAAGGATAAGATCCTCGAGCAGTACGACGGCGATCTCGAGCAGTTTATTTCGAGTCTTGGCGATGCCACTGACATCACCGCCACCATCTCGGAGAATTTTAACGCCGTCGAGCTCTATGGCCTTCGCGAACTTATGATCCGCGGCGATTTCGACAAGCTCGATAAATTCGAGGCCGAGTGGCGGCGCTTCAAAGGCAACCCGCAGGCGGGAGTCGAGCGCGCCAACGCTCGGGCACGCGCTCGGGTCGATTTGACACCGGTCGCCGCCGAATAGACGCGATATTCGCCACCGGCGTTCCCCCAGCCGGCTTCCACAAAGATCAATGCAGCATTTCTGGTTTCGAGTTCTCGATACCGGCGCCCTGCGGCGTGCCCGTGCGGCAGCGCGTACCCGCGCAGCTCGGATTTTCGCCGATGCAGTAACGGTTGAGGCGTCGGCTGCGCTCGCGCTCGAGCCGTTGCCGCTGGACACGTTCGAAATCGTGCCGGCCACGATGGCAGTCGAAGACGAGCGTGGTTGCAATATTCGCGCACGAGCAGAAACGCTCGGCGCCATACTCGCCCGCAAGGCTGCAGGAGAGGTCGCGGGATATCAGTGGCTGGCGCCGTCGGTCCGGCTGTGGAGCGCGGAATGGCTGCGGATCGTCGGCGCCCATTATGTGCAGCACGGCGCGGAGCTGTCGAATTATTTGGCGTTCGTCGAGAACGTATACCGCACGGGGGCGGTCGCCCCGCCGGACCGATTGGTGATCGATTTTGGACGCAACGAAGTTGCCGCCGCCTACGCTGAACTCGCGACGTCGCTGATCGATTTACCGTTTCCGGTCGAGATTCGCGGACGCTCACCTCATCCTCTCGCGCGGGCGATATTCATTCTAGGTCGACAGTTTGCGCAACTCTGCTACCTGATGCTTCGCTGGTTAACCGGCGGCCAACCACCCGAAACCCGTATCGCGTCGGGCGGCAGGGGCATCGCCCTTGTAGGATACGAGCGCGGATTGCTCGACCGTTTCCCCCTCGGCACCACTCTTGACTGGTTCGAATTCAGCGGCCTTGCGCCCGAACGGCTGGTGTTTATGTTCAATCGCAGCGACAGTCCGCTCGACGAGGCGGCACGCGCCGAGCTCGCCGAACGCGGCTTCGGCTGGGTCGATTTTTCCTCGGTTTCGCGACTCGACCCTCGTGCATTTATCGCTCTCGGGCGTGCCCTGCTGGCATCGCTGCGGATGCTTCCGGCACCGTGGAAGCGCGCGGCGTTACGGCGCTGGGCGGTCGTCGCCCACCTACACCCGCTGGTGCACTGGTATCGTGCATTTGTGCGCGAACATCGCGCCCTTGTGCTGTTTGAGGCCGATTGGTTCACTCCGTTTCACCTCGCCCTGAATCTCGCCTGCCGCCAGGAGGAGGTCGCCGTCGTCTGGAGCTTCGGGTCGGTGATGGCGTTCCTGGAGCAGGCCTGTCGACACGCCTTCGTCGATTTGCTGGTGGCTTGGGGTGACTATGATCTTGGCCTGTGCCACACTATGTCCTTCGATTACCGGTACGCCGTGAAGGTTGGAATCGTTACCAACGACGGTGCCGAGCCAGACGATTTTCAGCGCGCAGCGGTTCTGCGCGCGAGACTGACGGCGGGACCGCGTTTCGTTCTTGCTGTATTCGACAGTGCACACAACCCGCGGCGCATTCACCATGCGTCGAAGCGCTGCGCCGAGTTCTACCGCGTCGTGCTTGATCTAATGCGATCCAACAAAGATTGGGGTTGTATCATCAAGTCGAAGGCACGGGCCTACGACGATTTGCCTCTTCAGTGCGGCCTGCAAGACGTCGTCACCGAGCTCGAAGCGGAAGGGCGCTGTGTGCGTCTGCCCAATGCAACTAAGCCGACGCTCGTTTCGCTCGCCGCTGATGCGATTGTTTGCTACAGCGTCAATTCGGCCGGCATCCTGGGTGCACTCGGCAGCGGCCGACCTGTGCTACATTACGACAACAATCACCTTTTCTATCATCCGCTCGTAAAGGAGGCCGGAGAAACGACGATCTTCCGGGATGGGGCCAGATTTGCGGCCGCGATTCAACGCGCGGCGGCCGGCGACAGCACATTGGGCGACATTTCGCGCTCGTCTCGCCTGATTGATGTTTTCGGCGACGGTATGGGACGCAAGCGGAGCGCAGAGATAATTCGCGGCTACATCGCGGCACGTGACCGAGGTTTGGGTCGCGATGCGGCCCTACGCGAGACCGTGAACGCGTATTGGGTACGTTACGGCGCCGATTTTGCAACCACGCGCATGGTCGCGCATGACAGCGACGCAGATCGCCTTTGGCAGGCCATCGCCCAGGAATTCTACGCTGGCGCGCCGCCGAGTTTCCCGTTTACAGCTGGAACGCTGGCAATACCACCCCTTTCTATCGACGACGGCGCTGCACACGCTTGAAATCGATGTGCTTGGCCATCGCGGCTTACGCCGTTGCGCCATTCACCGCACTCGGGCGTACCTTGTCGAACATTCGCCGTACGAAGAGGAGGTCGTCCTGGAGTTCGGGCCAATCATCGGTGATTTCTGTGAAGGTGTGAAGGTGGTGACCGGTAGTGACCGTCCAGATCAAGGCTTTGCGCCTGCTGCCGGGAATCAGGTTTCGCCGGTGGACACCAGTCGAGTCGTACAGGAACAGGGTCCCTTTCGGGCCGGTTAAGTAGAACATCTCCTTGGCCGCTTCGGCGCGATGCTCGGACTCCTCGTTGCTCATCTGGATGCCTTCGCGCAGGAACAGGAACGAGCGCTTGTGCGAGCCGACGACATACTCCATGTGCGTGCCCGCTTCCGTCACGTCCGAGATCAGAAGCATAGCGCTGATCTGACGGTAGCGATCTGAATGCCATTCGTTTCCTGGTGAAACCGGTTGTCCGACTCTGCGCATAACCGGTCCGAGGTTGATTTGTATACAAAACCTGCAACAGTGTCACTCACACCCGGGACGGTGATCTCGGGCGCCTAGGAGCCGCTGAACCGGTACGTTGTGCGTTGTGCGCCGATCCCAGCGGCAGATCACGTCAGCCGACGAAGATACCCGTCCGTGTTCCAAGTGATGTTGCGGCCGAACCAGTCGCAATAGGTGCGGTCGATCTCGTAGGCGCCGCGGCGCTCGTCCAGAAACTGGTGGATCGCCGCCACCGGCCCGCCGCCATAGCGATGCGCATCGCCCATGTCGCTGATGATGCCGTCCTCGATGATGATATATTCGCCGGGCCGCAGCCAACGGTCGAAGAAGCGCAGCACGGCCAGGCAATCGGCGGCCCGGTGGCTCGCATCCTCGATCACCAGCAGCGGCCGCTCGATCTTCGCCATGAACCCATCGTCGAACACCATCTCGAGCCGGCGCGCATCCCCCTGATAGAAGGTGATGTCGGGTGCGGTCACATCGGTCACCTTGTTCAGATCGACCGAATGGATCCGACATGGCGCTCCGAAGCTCCGCATGGTATCGGCGAGCCAGAGCGCACTGCCGCCGCGGTAGGAGCCGATTTCGATGATCGTGCACGGCTTGATGCGCCACAGCAGCACCGGATAGAGCGCGAAATCGAAGGGATCCTTCGCCGTCGGGATGCCTTTGTACGAGTAGGCCATGTGGCCGACCTCGATGCTGCGGAGCAGCCACTTGGGCAGCGCCGACCCGGTTCCCGGCGGCTGGCGCTTGCGCAACCCGGGACGCACCGCCCGCGCGACCGATGACAGAATGCCGGTGCCGCGCGTCAAGCCGCGGTTTTGTCTTGGCGGCGGGGTCATCGTTCGATCCTTTGCTGCCGCTCGATCGGTGCAGGCAGTCGCTCGGCAAGGCGGCCCATTCGATCGCCAAGCGACTGAAGTGAGGACCCTGTGTTACCCTTCGGCGGCCACTTTTTGAAGTGGCGTCTGACGCGCCCGGCATGTCCGCGTTTGCCGGAGACGAAGCCGGATTTCGCTGGTATCGGCAGCAGCCGTGCGTAAGATCGGGCCGGCATGACGCGCCGCAGTGCGGTTATCTCCGTCGGTGTTGCCATTCTCGTCATTGCGGCGGTTGCGATCTATTGGCGCATGCAAGCACCGCTGCAGGCTCCCGGTTTCGCATCGGAACCGGAACGAGACGCATTCATCACTGGCGCCAAGCAGTCCTGCATTCAACGCGAGACGAACGATCCGGTGACCCGGCAGGCCGGCTACACCGAGGCTCAGATCGGGCTTTACTGCCAATGCGCGGCGGAGAAGGCGGCCGACGCCATCACCCCCGACGAGGTGCACTACATCGCCGCCAACCGCTCGATCCCGCCGAGCTTCAAGGCCAAGACGCAGGCGATCGCGCAGACCTGCCGCACGGTCACGCTGCCGCCCCCCGCGCATCGCTAGCCCGATCCGGCTTCGAGCCTCGAGCGCGAAGAGCCTTCGCTGCCGCCGGCAGGCGTTTTCGGATCCGACCGCACCGAAAGGCCGGCGTGGGTCGCCCCTCATCCGTTTCCGCCGGCGCAGGAAGAGCGTGGTGGCAATCCTGGCATCGCGGCCCATGAGATTTTTTCTCGCGAAGCCTGTCGCGCCTCGCTGCGCGCATCGCCCGGAGGGGACAACTTCCCTCCGACCGATGTCGGGCAAACCCGAGTGGGTGTGCCGATCTCGCGCGGGGCTCGAACAAACGTTACCATTGAGCAAAGCCCGAGGGAGGTCCCGTGCTACCACACGAGCGTTTGGCTTATTCGCCGATCACGGAACGGTCGGCTCTGAAGCTGCCCGGCGGCGCCCGCCTGGTGTGCTGGGTGATCGTCAATGTCGAGGAGTGGGACATCAATCAGACGATGCCGCGCACCGTGCTGACGCCGCCGGCGGGCGGCTCGCCGATGCCCGACATTCCCAACTGGGCCTGGCACGAATACGGCAACCGGGTGGGCTTCTGGCGCTTCGTCGAGGTATTCGACCGGCTCGATATCAAGGCGGTGCTCGCGTTGAACGGCTCGTGCATCAAGACCTATGCGCCGATTGCCGAAGCCGCGCGCGACCGGGACTGGGAATTCCTCGGCCATGGCTTCGTCCAGAAAAACATGCAGAAGGTCGAGAACGAGCGCGAGGCGATCCGGCAGACGGCCGCGGCGATCAAGGCGTTCACCGGCAAGCGGCCGCGTGGCTGGCTCGGTCCCGGCCTCACCGAGACCTGGGAGACGCCGGACCTGCTGGTCGAGGAGGGTTACGAGTATGTCGCCGACTGGGTGCTCGACGACCAGCCCGCCGCGCTCAAGACCCGCACCAAACCGATCGTCAACGTTCCATACACCCAGGAATGCAATGACGTTGCGATGATGCTGATTCAGCATCATCCCGCACGCGAGTATTATCAGCGGGCAATCGATCAGTTCGACCAGCTTTATGCCGATGCGCGGGATTCGGCGCGCGTCATGGCGCTCGTCGTCCATCCCTACATCATGGGCGTTCCGCATCGCCTCAAATATTTCCGTCGCGCGCTCGAGCATATCCGCGCCCATAGCGACGTGCTGTTCTGGACGGGCGAACAGATTCTCGACTGGTACCTTGGCACACAGTCCAAGGGGTGGCGACGCACCAAGGCAGGCGGCTAGAACCGGCCAGGCTGTTCGGCTGAATGGGGAGAGTGGCGTCCCCACGGGGATTCGAACCCCGGTTTGGGCCGTGAGAGGGCCCCGTCCTAGGCCTCTAGACGATGGGGACGCGGAGCCGCCTTAATTAGACGCTTGCGCCGCCGGGCGCAAGGCTCGGCGCACAGCCGCGACCGTTACAAATGCCGGCGGGCGATGCCCGCCGGCATTTGTTTTGCCGCCACAGACCCCTGATGTCGGCGACGAAGCCCCCGGCTTGACGCATCGTTCGCATGCCCCCGGGCTCAAAACAGGTGTAAAGCCGATGCGGCACCACGCCGACGAGACAGTTGCAGCCCGCCAAGCCGCTTCGAGGCGGTCCGTCAATTCGATCCCGTCAGGCGCCATGGCGTCGCGCGGCGGCCGGCGAGCCGGTCGTGGGCGTCAACTGCGGCGCCGCCCCGGCTCCGCGACAATCCGCGCCGCGCCGGCCAACGGGTTCGGCAAGCGAGGCCGCACCTTATCCTCTCCGATTGGTGCGTTGCGGCGGTGGCTTCGGGAGCAAGTCCCGAAGCGCATGCCGACTAGCGTTCGTGCTGCGCGGCGCTCAGTTGCGTCGGCGACTGGCGGGCGGCATCGCCCGCCGCCGGAGCCGAACCGGAGGCAATCGCACGCACCACCGGGCGAGCCGTGCCGTCCACGCGGCGCGAGCTGCGGCGGTCTGGCGTCGTCGCGAGAGGCCTTGGCGGCGCTTCGAATGCCAGCCGCAGCCCGGATTCGTTCTGTGTTGCGACCTCCGATCCCGAGGCCGTCGATGAACCTACAAACCGAGCCGCTGCCACTGCGACTTCGGTCCGATTACGTGCATTCAGTTTGACCATGATATTATGAACGTGCACTTTTACCGTGCTGCTCGACATATTGAGGCGATAGGCAATGGTTTTGTTTGCCATACCGCGCTGCAGCAGCTCGAGCACCCCGCGTTCGCGCGGCGTCAATGTACGCAGAAGCTCGGCGGCATCCTCACGGAGAATCTGCGCCAGCGGTCCATTCGCGGGCGATCGCACGACCTCCCTTTGGCGGGGAAGGTAGGTGCCGCCAGCAAGCACCAGGCGCAATGCGGCTGCCGCGACCTCGATTTTACTCGACGTCGGTATGTAGCCTCGCAGGTTAAGGTCGGTAACGAACGCATCCGCGGTATCGGCCTCGTCGGCGTCCGTAATGGCGATGATCGGCATGTCGGGTCGCTTGGCAAGCAGCCACGCAACCTGCTGTTCGAGCCACGGATTGGGCAACGACGGGGTGGCTGCGCCGAGGATGACCGCGCTGGCCCGTGCAATCTCGCTGGGACGCAGCGATTTCTCGACGTCGAGGACGCTCACGACCTCGAACTCGTGGCGGAAGGTCGCGAGCCACGAGCTCATGCAACCAAGCAGGAGTTCGCGCCGATCGGCGACGATCAGGAGCGCAGGCTGTGTCGCCGTCGTTCTCGCCTTCAAATTCGATCTCCGTCTTCGCGACAAATTAGTTACAAATGTGAAAGTTGCCATGCGGCCGCGTGAACGCGAGCGAGCATTGGATTCGATACAAGAGCGCTGGAATTATCCCGACGAGCGGCCTTGCCACGAATGCGCTGCCAGCCTAACCGGAGGGATAATGGGTTCGCGCATTCGATTTCCGATCACACGCGGCGCGAGAACCGATCACAGAAAGTTGACTGTACCACGATGAGGATGCGCCACGCCGGCGACACGCGAATGCGATCGATCGAATGGTCAATGCGCGCGGACGTTTACCTCGTTGTATTGTCCGGAGCGCGCAAATCCGACCGGCTTGGCCTCGACGGCTGCCGCGAGTCGGTTCCATGCGCTGCGGAGCGGCTCCGGGGCGCGCTTTGGGACGCTGGCGCATTCGGTCGAGCGGCGCACCCCGAGCATTGATGAACTACGGGCAGAGACGGGTTGCCCGCGATTAACCAATCCTTGGCGAGGGCCGACGGTCGCAATCCTCGTCGCCTGCACGTGCAGGTACACAAGGCTCGGCCGCGCCTGTTCGGGATGGCGCGGTGGGTGTGCCCCGGTGCGCCGGCCATGAAAGTCCGGCTAGGACGCCGGGAAGAAACCGGAAATGCCCCCAAACGGCAAGCGCCAGCGCGACATTGAGCACCACCATCGCGATCGTCGCGGCGATAGCTGCGCCGGTGGGGCCGAATCGGCCGATGAGAGCCGTGCCGATCAGCGCATTCGTCGCAACGCCGAGCATCAGCTGCACGGCAGCGCTACGCTCGTGGCCAGTCATGGTTAATAAATAGAGCTGGGATCCCGCCCCGGCGACAAGCACCTGGCCGATCAAGAGGAGCCGCAGAGCAGGCACTCCGGCGCCGAATTCGTGTCCGAACAGGGCGAGGAGAGGTTGGGCCAGGACCGCAATCGGCAGCGCGATCCCGGCGGCGGCAACCAAAGTCCACAAAGCCGCCTTGGCGGTCATGCTCCGCAGCGCCGAGGCTTCCTGGCGGACGAAGAGGTCCGAGATCGCCGGCGCCAGCAGGGCGTTGACCGCCGTCTGCGGCAAGGCCGTGACGAGGGCGATGTTGAAGACCAGGGCGTAAATTCCGGCCTCCTTGGTGTCCACGATCCAGCCGAGGAGCAGAACGCCGGTCCGGTTCATCAGGATGTCGGCCGCCCCGATGATCACCAAAGGCACGGCCGTCCGGCGCCAAATGTGGGACTCGTAAGCCGGGACAATGCCCGCAACCGCAGGCGGCATCAGTCGGCGCATGGCGAAAACGACGATCCCCAGACCGATGATCGCCCCGGTCACCGAAGCGCCCATGGCGGACGGCGCGTCGATCCCCCGCCATGCGCCGGCGCTCGCCATGCCGACAAGACCGAGCAGTACCAAGTCCCGCACCAGCCGATCGGGTGCCAGGGCCGACGCAACGCCGCCGAGCGCGCGCACGACCGCGCCACGCACCCAGAGGGATGCCAAGGTCGGCACCAGAGCGAGCCCGATGAGGAACGTCGCGGCGAGTTTCGGCGACAATTCCGCCGCCCGCTTGCAGACAATGATGGCGCCCACGAGGGCGATGGCGCAGCCGGCGGCAACCGCACGACGGCTCGCGTACTGGATGACGCCCCGCAGCAGCGCCCATGCCTCTTGTGCCCGGTACGCCGGGACGAAGCGCATCAGCGACACATTGAAGCCGAGCGCCGCGGCGTACGCCAAGACGCTCATCCACGCGAGGACATAAGCGTAAATGCCGTAACCGTCCGCTCCGACGGCGCGGGCCAGAGCGAGCTGCGCACAGTAGGTGACGGCGGCGCCGGCGACATAAACCGCAAATGCCGCTATGCTGCCGCGCGCAAGCTTGGTCGCCAAACCACCGTGCCCGCGCGGTCGATCGCGATCGCTGCATCGCCGCGCAGCCGCCTGCAGAGGCCGACGGGCCGAGGACGCGCCGCTTCGCGGCAGCGAATCCTGCATCAAGCTGCTCCCTCGAACGCCGCACCGGATCGTGCGGGCGGGCGATTCCGAAGCGTGGCGACGATCCCTGCGATGTGTTGAATGGCGGTGGCGAGCGATCGCTCATCGCACGATTCGACGGAAGCGGTTATCCAATTCCGCCGCTCGACGAGTTCGCATAATCGGTCGGCGATCTGCAGCGATCCCCGGTTCGTTTCCGGGTCGAGTTCGAAAAGACTTTCGATTGCGCTCAATCGCCGCCGCCGTTCGGAGAGGCGGACCCCGAGTATTTCGGATGGCGCCGAGAGTCGAACGAGCAGATCAGGCGAGGGCAAGGCGTCGAGCGCAGCCTCGACCCGGTCGGGTATCGCCTCACCGTTGAGCGACAACAGCGTGCAGATGAACTGCACGAAGGCTTGGTCGAATACGACGATCGCGTCGCTGCACGCGGCATGGTGCCAGGTGCTCGATAGCCGCAGCAAATACTGGCGAAGCTTGAGGGCCATGACGATGTCATGCGGCGGAAACAGGTTGCGCAGCGCCGTTGCCGCACGCGCTTCACACGAATCCCTCGGCAGGCGGCTCGCCGCGACGAGGCTCTCGATGACCGGCCGACCGACGCGGCGCATGGCAGGGAACCAGGTTCTTGTCGGGCCGTCGCCGCCAGCAACCGTCGGACGTTCGGATGGACGATAGCTCGCCGCGAGCTTTGCGCCGCACCCGCACTCGCGCAGCCGAGCCACAAGTGCATGCGCGAAAGTCGTCTTGCCGACGCCGGGAGGGCCGAACAGCTCGATGATCATGGCTCACTCCTCAACGCCCTAAAGCAGGCTCCACAGCTCGCGTTTGGCGGCGCGGACGATTTCGGCAAGCGGCCGTTCGGCGTTCAGGCGCACGACGCGCGCTCCCGGAAACGCAAGACGGCGGACGGCCGCGATACGCTGCCGGATGACGACGGGATTCATATCGGGCTCGCGGCGCGCGGCGGTTTCGGGAGTTACGTCGAGTTTGAGCACGAGATCCGGCGGCAGGCGGCGCGCGAGAGCGTAGCAACGCGCTTCGAACCGCCGCACCGGACGCGGCGCATAGGCAAATCGGGGCAGAAGGGGTCCGTCGCTGTATCCGAGGTCCTCGTCCTGCGGATAGCGATCTGTAATGACGACAAGACCGCGACTGACAGCCCGCTGCGTCGTCCGCAGTTTGTGACGTTTCTCGAGCGCGACTGCCGTGGCCCAGACCATCATCATCATGCTGTAGACAAGGCCGGCTGGACGGTCGGAGATGCGTCCGTGCGACGCGCCCCTGGGTTTGGTCCGAAGACACCGCGTGACCAGCGGGACCATCAACTTGAACGGCCAGAGGGGAAGCGCGGGCCGCCCGTCTCCGGTTCCGAAATACATCGGCAAGACGTCGACTTCCGGGCCGAGCCAGTCGCGGATAATTGCCGTGACCGTGGATTTGCCGCTTCCGTCGACACCGACCACGGCGACGATGCGACCGCCGCCGTTGGCGCGTCGATTCCAGGGACGCGGGAGATGCACAAACCGCCGGTTCAAATTGCCCGCGGCACAAGAAACCGCCCGCGCCCAGCTGCGGAGGCGCGCCTCGACCGCGTTGTATGCGCGGTTGGGCGCCAGCGTCTTGCGTAGGCGGCGCCGCAGGCGGATTTGGCGCTCGAGAGGTCGCCGGGCAAAGAACCCGTCGACCACTGTGTCGGCGAGTCCGCTCCCGAGGGTTTCGCCGACACGCTCGCGAAGGGCTGCCGGGTCCAGCCGCGCGACCATGATCTCGCGGTCAAACGCGAATTTCCGCTTCAGGTCCGACCAGTGCCGGACGGCAATCGGATCCGTCCATCGCAATTCGAGCGCGCAGCGCACCACGATCAAGAGCGCCTCGCTCGCCGGATCGAGAATCCGGATGGGAAGCTGAGCGTGCCTGATGGCCCGCGCAAGCACGATGGATTCCCACGGCAGCCGAAAGTCCTTGAGCAGCGCGTCACCCGAGACGAGGTTGAAGTGAAGATGGACGTGGACGAGGCGGCCGCTGGGATCGTCATAGCCGATGTAGCTCGCAAGCGCCGGATGCTGGCGGGACGCGACAGGCGGAAAGAACTTGAAGCCGCGGTCACCCAGGAGCCGTTCGACGACATCGCGGTCGATGCGGTCAACGAGCAGGTCGAGATCGGTTCCGCCGGCAAGAGCGTCGTAGAGGCGGCGGCTGCTTTTCCAGTAGCAGTAGGCGACATTCTCGCGCTCGAAATCGTCCAGCAGGGTCGCGAGCAGGGACAGTATCGGGCGCGCCTCGGCCCCTGTTGCCACCGGTTTTTGCGGGGCAGCGGCAAAATTCCTGGTTTCGCTGCGCATGGCGTCAGCCGGCGTTGGTTTCCCCGCCCCGGCGTTCGCGAAGGCGCACGGAAACGTCCTGATAAACCGTCGCCGCAATCTGCGCCGCGAGGTCGAGCATCAGCCGACCGGTGCGCACCGTCCGGCGCCCGAATCGAAGACCCCGGCGGAAGACCGACGCGGCCGGCCTCTTTTGTCCCGGTGTCGTATAGTATTCGGCGTAGGTAACGGCCGATTCGCCGATATCGCCGTAGCGGTAATCGGCGTGCCTCTTCAGGTCGACTTGCGTTATGACGGCGTCCGCAACGCCGAGACGCTCGCCGGTCATGAGACCGGAGCTACGCAGGATATTGAGGGCGTTCTGGGCGATGTCGCGCCGTGTGCTTCCCCATTTCACCACGAACAGAATTTTATCGACCAAGCCGGCGAGCAGACGCGTTTCGGTCACGGCCAGCACCGGCGGGCTGTCGATGATCACCAAGTCGTACAATTCGCGTAGGCGATTGAGGACCTGGGCCATTCTGTCGTCGGCCAACAGCGGAAACAGGTCGTAGGCGCGCCGGCTCGCCGGGAGGTAATCGAATTGGATGCCACGTTGGCGTTGAACGACGTCCTCGGGCAAGGACCCCTGCAGGAGCAGGTCGAGAATGCCGCCATGGGCTCTGCCGCCGACCTCGCGACGGACACCCGGGTGTCGAAGGTCGAGATCCACCAGAAGCACGCGCCGCCCGATATGCGCCGCATAGGCGGCGATGCTCACGGCGAGAGTTGTCTTGCCCTCGCCAGGCACGCTCGACGTGACGAGGACCGTCTTCGGCACTCCGCGCGCGTCGGGCACTTGCAACGATGCGACCACGGACCGGATTGCCTCGGCGTAGGCGGTGAACGGTTCCGTCAGCAACCGGCGATGCGGCCGGCGTCTGCCTATGGCGCGCAACCGAGGGACCAAACCGGCGCACGGGATACCGAGAGAGCCGGCGACCTCGTATTGGCTGCGCAATCCCTGATCGAGATGTTCCGCCGCGACGGCAACGAGCCCGCCGCCGATTGCAAATGCAATCAGCGCAGGCAGGATGAAGAGGAACGGGCTGAACGAGCTGGGTCGATCCGGTGGCGCGGCAAGGGAAAGAACGCGCAAATTGGGCAGCGTCGTCGCCTGCTGCGTGTGCAGCCGTGCTCGGCTCTGGAGCAAGCCTTCGTAGAGTTGGCCGGTGGCCGCGGCCTGGTAATTGAGTTCCCGCAGGCGCGGTTCGGCCTGCCCCTTCGCAGACTGCAGCTTGGCCAGTTGTTCTCGGATGGAGAGGACACGATCGCTCGCCGCTCGTGTTTCGCTCGTCAGCCGATCGACCGCCCGGTTCGCCTCGTCGGCGAGCGCGCGGCGGATCTCCTGCAGCTGTGCCGCCAACTGCTGGACCTTGGGGTGATTGGCGCCATAGGTGACGGAGGCTTCGGCCTGGGCCTGCACGAGTTCGTCTCTGCGCCGCAAAAGCTCGATATCCGCCGGTGAATCGAGCTGCGTTACGACGGCGTCGACATTGGCGCCCCTCTGCCGGAGATCGCGGATCGCAGCCAACTGCGCCTGACGCTTCGCGAGATCGGATTCGGCGGCAGCCAGTTGGCGGTTGAGCTCGGCGACACGCTGGTCCCCGACTCCGGTTGGACTGGCGCCGGCGAGGTTGTGCGAGGCCAGGTAGCTCTGGATGGCGGTTTCGTCCCGTTCCAGGCCCGCGGCGACTTCAGGAATGCGCTGGTCGAGCCATTGGCCAACACGATTTGCCTCGGCATGCTTGCGCTCCTGCTCGGTGCCGATGAAGAGTTGCACGATCCGGTTGGCCGCGAGCGCCGCCTGTGCGGCGCTCGCCGAGCTAAAGGTCACCGCGATGACGTGCGAATCGCGCTCCTGATAAACGTTGACGTTGCGCTCGAATGCATCGAGCCGGCGAAGCTGCGACTGGCTTAATGCGTGGCCCGGCGCCGCTTCGGGTGTGGTGAAGTCCGACATCCAGTCGCGCAGTCGGCCGACGGAATTGCGCCAGAGAACGGCCCCCAGCCGCTGAATCCCATGCGGCGGCCGTGCGGCCGCGCGGAATTCGGAGTCATGCGACAGGTTGTCGAGCACGCGCTGCAAAAAGGGGCGAGAGGTCAGGGCCGTTATGTCGGTTTGGACGATCGCCTCGACCTCGGCGGCGCCGGACGGCTGCCGTTCGTTGCCGAGATCGGTCGTCGGCGGGTCGAAAACGATCTGCGCCTTGGCCGTGTATCGAGGCGGAATCATCGCGCTGACGGTGAAAACCAGCGCGGTTCCGATCAAGGTGACCGCGATGATCGACCGCCGGCGCCGGCGCAGGATATTGACGAACTGCTGAAGATTGGATTCGGGCGGACTCGGCTCGACCCCGTTCCATTGATAGGTGGTCAGTTCCATGGCCTGCCTCATGCTAATTCCCGTCCGGAATTCGTATCGATGCCGCCACGCCATCGATGGGCCCGTCCGGTCGCGTGCGGAGGGATGGCGGCGCTGAGCGGCTGCGTTCGCGCTCCCGCCAGCGGAATGGCACTCCGTCGCCGGAGGGCTTGAGTTCCTGTGCCGGCGGCGAGACCGAATGCAATCGCGAACCAGAAGATCGGCTGACGGACGATCGAGCCGGACATTCCGAAAAGGAAAAGACCGCCGATCAAGGTCGTGAGTCCGGCAAGCCGCACTCGGTACGCGGTGACGAGCGCCGTCGCCACCACCCAAAGAAAGCTGAGAAACGCGAGAATTCCGCCCTGGGTGAAGAGATCGAGCGGCGTGTTATGAGCCTCGAAATTCGGGGTGCCGTTGACGGCCGGATGAGGGACATTCTTTGGCGCCCGCTGCTCAATCGCCCTCGCGACCGCGATCGACGCCGGGATGTTCAGATGCGGGCCTGGTCCCAGACCCAGCATTCCGGATTCGATGCCGCGCTGCCAGGCCTGCTGCCACAGTTTCAGGCGCAAGTCGGCCTCCTCCGCGGCGGCGCGGCCGTGGTCCTTGAGCATTGCCTCGGCCAAGCTCGTCGCCCGTCCGGCGCCCGACGATACCAGGGGCATCGCCGACGCCAGGATCAACGGCAGCGCGAAGACCGCGATCCAGGCGACAGCCGAACGCAAAGGGATTGTCCGTGCCGTCGAATGCAGCCATGCCCTGACCTTGAGCGCAGCGAAGATCGGCCCTGCGGCCAACAGCACGATGGTGAAGGTGTCGGTCCGGGTAAGGCGCCCGACATAGATGGGAAGGATGCCACAGGCGATGGCGACGATCCGGTTCCTCGGCCGGGTGACGGTATCGAAGGCCTGAAGCGATAGGAGCGCCAGTGCGGCGCAGAGCAGCGCGAGCTGCTCGGGGTTTTCCGACCAGCCCCGGAACCGATTCCAGTACCAGGCATCGGTGTGCGGAGTGCCGATATAACCCCAGGCATCGGCGAGCTGCAGGGCGAGACAGCCGGTTCCCAGCACAATAAGAAGCGAGGCAACGCGACGCATGCGTTCCTCGGCGTCGGGGCCGACGACAATCAGGCAGCTCACGGCGGCGAGAAACGGATAGGCCACGGCGTCGTGCAGAAACCAGATCGGGTCGTGCCGGTCATCCAGCGCAAATGCGGTCATCGTGCCGATGCTGAGGGCGACCGCGAAAAGCGCCCAAAACACCAGCATGCGGGCGAGGGCCGGCGTAACGATCGGCCCGCGTTGCATGGCCGTCCGACCAAGCATCAGCACCAGCCAGATTGTCAGGAAGACCTCTCCGGGGCCGATTGGCAATCCGCTGAAACGAAGCTGCGACAGCGGCGTCAGCAGAAGACCGAAGGCCAGCACCGCATCCGTCACGCGACATCCGTTTTGGGCTCGAGTGACCTTGCGCGGGCTACCGGCGCGTCGAAGGTCGCGGACGCCGAATTCGGCCGTAGAATCCCGGGGGCCAACGCCGCGATCGGGTTGCCGCGCGATTTGCCGCGATGCTCCGGCGTTCGGTTCGGGCATCACGATTCCCCGACCGCCGAAGGCCCGAGACGATATCGCCCGGTCGCCGGCAATTCGCCGCGGCGCGAATAGCCCGAGATTTCCGTGTAGAGGGCGGCATAGCGCGCCACGATGCTTGCGAGGCCGAACTTCTGCCGGACCCGTGTCGCGGCACGGGAGGCCATCGTCCTCGCCAATTCCCGCTCTTGAAGCATGGTGAGAATGCGCTCGGCGAGAACACGCGGCGCGCGCGGCGGGACCAGGAATCCGCTCCAGCCGTCGCGAACGACGTCGCGGCAGCCGGCCAGGCTGGTTGTCACGATCGGGCGCTCGGCGAGCGCGGCCTCGAGCAGCGCGCGCGGCACGCCTTCGCCGTACTCGGTGGGAAACGCGAAAATATCGGCCGAGCGCAACACCGCGGCCACATCGGATCGCGGCCCGACTGCAACGACATAGGGGGCGTGGCGGTCGAGCTCGCCTTGCGTAACGGCAAGCGGTCCTTCGCTCTCGCGCGGACCGACGAGCAGAAAGCGGACACCGGGCCTGACCGCGTGCACGATCGCCGCCGCTTCGAGCAAGGCCGGAATTCCTTTCTGACGGGTCATCCGCGTCACCGTCACGACGACCTCGGCCCCAACCAGATCAAATTCGCGGCGCAATTGCTCAGGGGACGGTCCGCATGCGAGCGCGCAATCGAACGCGTCGATATCGACCCAGCCCGGAATCACGACGTCGCGGGACGACCGCCGCCGTCCGCCGAAAAATTCCAAATCATCCTGGATTTCGAATACGTTTGCCGCCGTCGAGCGGTCCGCCAGTCGATAGAGCGCGCGGTAGATCGGACGGAGCGCCCGTGCGCGAGGCGAGCGCGACGAAAATACCCATCCCCGGCCGTTGATGAGTCGGACGATCGGCAGGTCGCGCAAGCGCCGCCCCGCCAGGGGAACGAGATAGTTCGGCTTGGTATCGCAGGTCTGAACGATGTCCGGCCGGATATCGGCGAGGAGCCGCGCCAGCGCCTTGATCGCCGCCAGATCGGCAAGCGGATTTACGAAACGGTCGAATTCGAAGCGATGAAAATCGATGCCGGCGCACTCGAACGGTCGAGAATCGCCGGTTCCGGCCGCCGTGACGCGAAAGCCGCGCTCGCGCAGAGCGAGCATGAACGGGATCCGAAAGTGATGATCTTCGCCCGAGACATAAAGCAGGTGAGGACGTCCGGACGCCGTTTGATCCGGATGCAGCGCCGCTTGCTCAGCGGATGCGGCGCGCAGCGAGGCGGCGGCCGATTCGGCCGTACCTTTCCCGTGCATCAACGGTTCGCGAACAATCCTCGACTGCATTGTCCCAGCCTCGAACGGTGGCCGCGGAAGCCGCGCCACGCGGTCGAGCATCCGCCAACCGCTCCGGCGATCAAATCGGCAATGCCGCCTAGACCGAATGGCTAGGCGCGGCGAAGGTGCGGACAATGGATCCGCCGGTTCAAGCGGACGGGAAATGCCGGCGGCGGGATTGCGGCGCTAGTTGCCGGCGTTCCGATTCCGGAAGACCGATTGCAGCGCGGGCGATTCTTGCAATGCGGCGTCACCCCGCTGTGGTCCCCAGCTGTAGACATAATCGAAGGCCGGAGAGGGAACGAGCCCATCCCAGCGAGCGATCATCTCGCGCGCCTCGGCCGCCGTCGGCAGGCGATATCGGCCGTCGCCGTCGTCCATCCACGTTCCACCGCCAAACGACTGATACACCGGCACAATCGCGTTGTTCGGGATTCCCGCGGCCTCGGCCGCCGCGACGAAACGACCGATCATGTCGAAATCGCAGGAGCGCAGTTCGGTGCGGCAGGGGTAGGGCGATACCCCGAACAGGTCGATATCAGAATTGACCGGCGTGTAGGCGCCGGCAAACGATGGTTTTCGCGACGAGCCGAGATTCATCAGCACGATAAACGTCTTCGTTCCCGGCATGTTGGCGTGAATCCAGTCGGATTCGGCCTTCAGCTTCTCCGCGGTGCAGACCGGAGCATAGCGGCCGGTCGGATCCGGATCGTCCATGAGGTTGAAGCCGAACACCTGTTCGTGGCCGAGATACGGCCGTACGGCATCGAGAAATCCGGCATCGACGCCGCTGCAACGCCCGATCCACGCCAGGGCTTTGACGCCGGCGGGCAAAGAAGAAAGCCTCGCTTCATCGCTCACATCCGCCAAATTGAATCCGAGCTTGCCCGGCGCGAAGGTGCCGTTGGCGTCGAAATTGCCGTTCGCCGCAAGGTGCAGGGACGTTCCCGCTGCGGCCGGGACGATCGCGGTGCCCAGCACCGATACGAGTCCGGCGACGCGGATGATCGGGTGATGCCAACCCATGCGTTGCGCGATCACTGTATGAGAACGGTAGCAAAGTGGCGGCGAGCCCGCTACTTGGCCAAAAGAGTGTGACGAAAGTGCGGGACGCTCGTCCTCGGCCCGCCGTTCGATCGGCCGGTCGTCCATCGGCACTAGGCCGATGTGCCGAATTGACCGGCCCTCGCGTTACCGAAATGCTGCAACGCTGTAACACTCGAAGAATGCCGCGGCGGCGATCTTCGCATCTCTTGCCGCGGCGGCTGCGAGATGCTGGCGAAGCGAAAGTAGCGTTCGAGGATGTGACATGAAAGCGGTTATTCAATGCGGAGGAAAGGGCACGCGGCTCAGGCCCTACACGCTCGTCCTGCCGAAGCCGCTGATGCCGGTCGGCGCCAAACCGGTGCTGCAGATTCTGCTCGCGTGGCTTCGGCGCAACGGAACGCACGACGTCTATATCACGACGGGATATCTCGGAAACCTCATTCAGGGTTTCTGCGGCGACGGCCGCCAATGGGACCTCCGAATCAAGTATCTCGAGGAACCGGAACCGCTCGGCACGATCGGCGCCCTCAGTCTGCTTCGCGACGAGCTCGACGAACGGTTTCTCGTCATCAACGGCGATGTGCTGACGGATCTCAATCTGCGCGCGTTCATCGATTGTCACCGCGAACATGCGGCGGACCTGACGATTGCGACGGCGCGGCGAACCATCCGCATGGATTTCGGGATCATCGAAGATCTCGACGGCTCGGTCGTGCGATTCCGGGAGAAGCCCAATCTGACGCACGAGGTGAGCATGGGCGTCTACTGCATGGAGCCGGCCGTTCTGCGTTACATCCCGTCAGGCGTACCGTTCGGATTCGACAACCTGATGTCCTGCACGCTCCAGCAGGGATTATCCGTCCGTGTCTTCCAGCACAACGGTTTCTGGCTCGACATCGGTCGGGTCGAGGACTTCCAGAAGGCGCAAGAGCTCACCTGGGACGACGAGGCGCCGGCCTTCGAATCGGCGCCGCTCCTGCTCGATACGCCTCTTGCCGGCAATGAACGAAGGGCGCTGGAGACCGTGGATTCCGACTGATTGGAGCGCGGCGGATTATCGCCGAACGCTCGTTGCGGACTTGTGGGAGTGCGATGCTGTTAGTCTCGGAGCCCCGCCTGGGCCGGATCGAAAAGGCAGCTCTCGCCGAAGTGATCGACAGCGGTTGGATCACGATGGGAAGCCGCGTCCGTGCATTTGAGCAGGCGTTCGCCGAGGCGCATCGGGTCGCCGATGCGGTCGCCGTGAGCTCGTGCACGACCGGCCTTCACTTGGTGATGGAGGCGCTGGGGATCGGCCCGGGAGACGAGGTTCTGGTCCCTTCTCTGACGTTCGTCGCGACGGCCAACAGCGTGCTCTACGCCGGCGCGACACCGGTGTTCGTCGATATCGAATCGCTCGATATTCCGCTGATTTCCCGGTCCGACGCGGCGGCAAAATGCACCGCCAGGACCAAGGCCGTCGTGGTGATGCATTACGGCGGTTACCTCGCCGACGGTGCCGCCTGGCGCGAATTCGCGCGCCAACGCGGCCTCTATCTGATCGAGGATGCGGCCCATGCGGCGGGTCTGGATCGGTCCGGTATCTTCGGCGATGCCGCCGTTTTCAGCTTTTTCGGCAACAAGAACATGACGACGGCCGAAGGCGGCATGGTGGTCGCGCGGGACGAAAGCGTTCTCGCCAAGATCCGGCAAATGCGCAGCCATGGCATCACGAGCGGCACCGTGCAACGGCTTTCCGATCATGCGGTGACGTACGACGTCACGATGCTCGGCTACAATTATCGGATGGACGATCTGCGCGCGGCCGTCGGCCTCGTACAGCTGAAAAATCTCAAACGCTGGAACGGTAAGCGCCAGGCGTTGAGCGAAGCATATCGCCGCCTTCTGGCGCAACACTGCCCTGGGGTGGCGATGCCTTTTTCACAGCCGCGCCTGTCTTCGCATCATATTTTGCCCGTTCTTCTCCCGGACGGCACCGACCGAAAGCGCGTCGTCGATCGATTGTGGAGCGCGGGAATTCAAACCTCGATGCACTATCCGCCGATCCACGAGTTTTCCTGGTACCGGGCGCACTTTCCGTCGTCGAGCTTGCCGCAAACCGAAGAGTTCTGCCGCCGTGAATTGACGCTCCCGCTGCATCCCAAGCTGACAGATCGCGACGTGCAGTTCGTGGTTCGCAGCCTGGCTGCCGCGCTGCAAGTAGGCGACACGCGGCCTTCGGCGTCCATTACCGGCGACAAGAGCGAAACCTCACACTTGGAGCCGGCGTTGAGTATCGCGACGCGGGTGTTCGATGTCGTCGTGGCGACGGTGAGCCTCGTTTTGCTTGCGCCGATCACGATGCTTGCCGCTGCCGCGATTCTGATCGAAAGCGGCCGACCGGTCTTCTTCGTTCAGACGCGCATCGGCCTCCGCGGGCGTCATTTCCGCATGTACAAGTTCACCAAATTCCGCGAGCCCGCGCCGGCGACCGGGAATGCGCTGACGCTGGAGAACGATCCGCGGCTGACACGCGTCGGCCGACTGCTCGCGCGCACGAAGATCGACGAATTGCCGCAGCTTTGGAACGTCCTCAAAGGCGATATGGCGATCGTCGGTCCGCGGCCCGAAACCTTGAATTTCCGCGACTGCTTCGAGGCGCCGTTCCGAGCCGTCCTGGAGTACAAGCCCGGAATATTCGGACCGACGCAGATCCTGTTCCGGCATGAGGCTGCTTTGTATCGCGGGCACCCGGATCCCGAACGGTTTTACCGAAAGGTTCTCTTCCCGCTGAAAGCGTCGATCGATCTGGCCTACTTCACGCAGCGGACCCTGTTGCGGGACGCCTTGTGGGTGGGGCGCGGAGTGCTCGCGGTATTGGGTTGGTCTTCGTGGACAATCGACGGCACTGGGTCGCTCGAATCCCTGAGCCGTCGGATCGGCGCTGGCGGCGCCGAGCGCGAGGGTCTGGCGGCCGGCAGGACGTTCGCCGCGGCCAGCGCAAATCCGCCGGTTTTGCGTCCAGTACCCGTCGCCGGCAGCCCGGCGGCGCGTCGCCGGAATTGAGTCCGCATTGGGCCTGAAGAGGGGCAAGGGGAGCAATGCGATGACGTACAGTGACATGAAGGTTCTGGTCACCGGGGCCGATGGATTTATCGGCTCGCATCTGGTCGAGGCGCTCGTCGAGCGCGGGGCGGACGTGACGGCGCTGGCTTTTTATAATTCCTTCGACAGGCATGGCTGGCTTGACGACGTGCCCGAGGCCGTCCGCATGCGGCTGCAGATCGTCCGCGGCGACGTGCGCGACGCCGCCTTCGTTCGCCGCATCGTCCAGGGTCAGGACATCGTCTTCCATCTCGCCGCGTTGATCGGGATTCCCTACTCTTACGTCGCGGCGCACTCCTATGTCGAAACCAATGTGGTGGGCACGCTCAACGTCCTCGAGGCTTCGCGCGAAGCCGGTGTTTCCCGCGTGGTGCACACCTCGACCAGCGAAGTTTACGGCACCGCGCTGACCCTCCCGATTTCCGAAAGTCATGTCCTGCAAGGGCAGTCGCCATATTCGGCATCCAAGATCGGCGCTGACATGCTCGCCGAAGCGTTCGCCCGTTCGTTCGGCATACCGGTGGCGATTCTGCGACCCTTCAATACCTACGGGCCGCGCCAGAGCGAACGTGCAGTCATTCCGACGGTCATTCGCCAGGTGCTCGACCGCTCTTGCACGACCATTCGGATTGGCGATGTCTCGACCGTGCGCGATTTCACGTTCGTCGAGGACACCGTTGCCGCTTTCCTCGCGATTGGAGCTGCGGCCAGCATCGAATACGGTTGTGCTTACAACGCCGGCAGTGGGAGGTCCGTCTCCGTCGCCGAAATGATCCAGATGGTTGTCGATCTTGCGCGGTGTGAAGACAAGCCCGTCGAGCACGACCCGACACGGATGCGGCCGGCAGACTCGGAGGTTCGTGCGCTGCTCGCCGACAGCAGCTGTCTCGCCGCTGCGACCGGTTGGCGGCCCAAGATCGATCTGCGTCACGGTCTGACGCGTACCATTGCCTGGTGGCGGAGTCGCCTGTCCCACGGTTCCGTACGCCGCGAACACGAATTCATGACATAGAGGCGTGACAGCCATGTCCAACGGTCGTCATCCCATCATCGTGTCCCAACAGCGGACGACGGATTTGTGTCAACGCAAAATACGTAACCGCTGGGTTTCGAAACTTTTCGGCATCGGTCGTTGCGCAGGCCAATCGGTACCGCGGTCGATCGAATGTCGTGGCGTGGTGCGAGCCGTTGCCGGGGCGCTGGTCGCGGCCATGGCATTATTCGCCCTATCGCAGGCGCCGGCGGTGGCGGCGGCGCAATTTCCGATTTCGCTGGCAACCGCTGCGGCAGCGCCAGACCGGCACGCCGCGCCCGACATAATCCTGGCGCAGGCGCAGCCGACGACCGCGATGGCGTCGAGCGGTATCGGATACCGGCTGGGCTCCGGCGATCGCGTCCACATCATCGTCTTCGGCCAGAAGGATTTGACCGGCGACTATCAGGTGGATGGCTCCGGCACGCTGCAATTTCCGCTGATCGGTGCGGTGCGTGCCGGTGGCATGACCGCGGACGAATTGCAGCAGGCGATCACGTCCAAGCTCAGTCCCGGCTATCTTCGCAACCCGAGCGTCAGCGTCGAGGTCATCAACTACCGGCCGTTCTCGATTCTGGGTGAGGTTAACAAGCCCGGCGCCTTTCCCTATGTCAGCGGGATGACGGTCTTGGATGCGGTCGCGCTGGCGGGCGGCTTCACGCATCGCGCGAAGGATGACGATTACACCATCAGGCGGACGGAGAATGGGCACCGCGTAGAACTTCACGCAACCGGCGATACGCCTGTCAGCCCGGGCGACGTGATTATCATCCCGGAGCGGTTCTTTTAGGCGCCTCGGCTTTTGCGAAGCGGCGTGGTCCGTTGTCTGTCCTGCGCCGCCGGCGCATGGGGCTCGGTGCCCAGCCGGGATCGTTACAGTTGCCAGCGGGCGATGCCCGCCGGCAATTTCTTTTGCCGCCACATACCCTTGATGTCGGCGACGAAGCCCCCCGGCTTGACGAGCCGTTTGAATACTCGGGGCTCGAAACAGGTGTAAAGCCGATGCGGCACCGCGCCGACGAGGCAATCGTAGCCCGCTAGGTCTTCGAGGCCGTCCGCCAGGTCGATCGCGTAAAGCGCCATGGCCTCGCCCGGATCGGCGAGCGGATCGTGGACGTCGACCGCCGCGCCGCGCCGGCGCAACCCCGCGACCAGATCCGCCACCTTGGAATTGCGCAGATCGGGCACATTCTCCTTGAAGGTGAGACCCAGCACGAGCACGCGCGGTGTGCCGGCTCGATGGCGTTTCAGCCGTTCGGCGATACCGTCGGCGATGAAATCGGCCATGGCGTCGTTGATGCGCCGGCCGGCGAGGATGACCTCGGGGTTAAGGCCCAGATCGGTCGCACATTGCGCGAGATAGAACGGGTCGACGCCGATGCAATGGCCGCCCACCAGGCCGGGCGTGAAATCGAGGAAGTTCCATTTGGTGGCGGCGGCGTCGAGCACGTCGTAGACCGAAATTCCGAGCCGATGGCAGATCATCGCCACCTCATTGATGAAGGCGATGTTGATGTCGCGCTGCGCATTCTCGATCGCTTTCGCTGCCTCTGCGACCTTGATCGACGGCGCCCGGAAGACGCCGCCTTGGGTCGCGGCGCCGTAAACGGCCGCAAGAACATCCGTGACCGCCGGCGTCTGGCCGGCGACGACCTTGACGATTGATTCGACCGTATGGCGGCGGTCCCCTGGATTGGCGCGCTCGGGAGAATAGCCGAGGAAGAAATCGCGGCCGCAGACCAGCCCCGAGTGCCGCTCCAGTTCTGGCCCGCAAACGGTTTCGAGGGCGCCGGGATAGACCGTGCTTTCGAGCACGACAATGGCTCCGGGCTTGAGGTGACGCCCGATAGAGGCGCAGGCGGCGCGCACTGCGCTCAGGTCCGGCTTGTTTGCGGCGTCGACCGGCGTTGGCACCGTCATGATCAGGATCGCGGCGTCGGCGAGCGCGGCCTCGTCGGCGGTCGCACGCAAATCCGTGCTGCGCAGCGACGATGAGTCGACTTCCGCGGTACGGTCGCGGCCCGACCGAATTTCCGCCACGCGGACCGGGTCGATGTCGAATCCGACGACGGCGAAACGGCGCGCCAAGGCCACGGCAAGCGGCAAGCCGACGTAGCCGAGGCCGATGACCGCAATCGCAGCCTGACGCGCTTGCAGGCGGCGAAGCAAATCGGACAGCCCGGCCTCAACGGGCGTCTGGCATGAACGGGCGCTATCGTCCATTGAAGCCTGGGAATGCCGGGGTAGGAATTGCCCAGAAGATGCCACAGGCGCTGAGGATTTGCACCAATGGGTGTCGGGTGGAGATCGTGCATCGCGGCGCCAACGATGCCTCGCGGCGGGTTGTCCCGATGCCGCGCGCTACTCCCGGAAATTCACGTATTGCAGCGGCTGCGCGAGCTTGAGACCCTGCACCAGCTGGATCGCTGCCTGCAGGTCGTCCCGCTTCTTGCCGCTGACGCGCAGCTCCTCACCCTGGATCGCCGCTTGAACCTTGAGCTTCGAATCCTTGATGGCGCGCACGATGATCTTGGCGAGGTCGGCGCCGATACCCTGTCTGAGGATCGCGGTCTGCCGCACCATCTGCCCCGCGGCCTTCTCGGGCGGCTTGAATTCGAGGGCGGCGGGATCGACCTTGCGGCGCACCATATGGCCTTTGAGCAGCTCCTCGAGCTGGCGGCGCTTCAGCTCATCATCGGCCAGGATCGTCAGCGTCAGCTCGTCGCGCGTGACGGCGGATTTGCTGCCCTTGAAATCGAAGCGCGTGGCGAGTTCGCGCGCGAGGCCAGCGAGCGCATTGTCGACTTCGGCGAGATCGAGGCGCGAAACGATATCGAAACTCGGCATCTGGATCGATCGGCTCAGAAGGTGGCGGCGGAACGATAGCGCGCCTCGGACCGCCCGGCCAAGAGCGGCCCGCTCGTGCCCCGGACCTGCGGCGCTATCAGCGCTGATCCTCCTCGGCCATGATTGCGGCGAGATAGCGGCCGTATTCGGTATGGGGTGCCTTCGCCGCCAGCGCGCGGAACGCTTCGCGGTCGATGTAGCCGAGCCGGTATGCGATCTCTTCGGGAAAGGCAATGCCGAGATTGGAGCGCGTCTGGGTCAATTCGACGAACGATGCCGCCTGATGCAGTGAATCGGGCGCGCCGGCATCGAACCAAATCGTGCCGCGGCCGAGGCGGCAGACGCGCAAGGTTCCGTCGCGGAGGTAGAGACGATTGAGATCGGTGATCTCGTACTCGCCCCGGTCGGACTTGCGGAGCCGCCGCGCGAACGCCACCGCCCGGCTGTCATAGAAATAGAGCCCGGTGACGGCGTCGTTGGATTTCGGGACCTCGGGCTTTTCCTCGATGTCGATCACCCGCCCGGCATCGTCGAAGACCAGGACGCCGTAGCGTTCGGGCGTCCGCACGTGATAGGAGAAGATCGTCGCGCCGACATTGGCGGCACGCGCCTCGGGCAACAGAGTCGACAAATCGTTGGCGTAAAGGACGTTGTCGCCGAGAATCAGCGCCACGGGGTCGTCGCCGATGAAATCGGCGCCGATGAGTAGGGCCTGGGCCAAACCTTCAGGTGCCGGCTGCGGCGCATAGGCGACCTTCAATCCCCACTGGCTGCCGTCGCCGATGAGCTGCTCGAACTGGCCCAGTTGCGATGGTGCGCTGATCAAGAGGATGTCGCGAATGCCGGCCAGCATCAGCGTGCTCAAGGAATAATAGATGAGCGGCTTGTCGTAGACGGGCAGAAGGTGCTTGTTGACGACTGCCGTCATCGGCGCCAGCCGGCTTCCGGAGCCGCCGGCAAGAACGATTCCCTTGGGTGAGCTCATTGCGCGCGCGCGTGCCGGGCGGCCACGGCGGAAAATTCACCAGGCACGTCGCCCGTTTTGGCGCAACCTGAGCCTGGTATGAGCTTACGGCCTGGCATGGCGTCGTTGACGATAATTCCCGGTGCGACTTATAGCCTTTCGGTGACACATCGGCCAGCGCAGCGGAGGGAAAGGTGCAACGGGTCATGCTTGCCGCCGCGGGGATCATGGGTGCGTTGGGCGTCGCTGCTGCGGCTTGGACCGAGCATCGCCTGAGCGCCAGCGCCAGCGCGGCGCAGCTCGATTTCGCGCGGACCGCGGTGCGTTTCGCGCTCGTTCACGCGGTGGCGCTGGTCGCGATAGCTGCGGTTCTGCGTGACGGCCTCGGCCGCGGCGCGCGCCGGTGCCTTGCGGCGGCCGGCGTCGGTTTCATCGGCGGCTTCATCCTGTTTTGCGGCGGGCTGTGGCTGCTCGCCGCGGGCGCGGCGCCGGCGTGGGCGCGGGGCGTTCCCGTGGGCGGCACGCTATTTATCCTGGGATGGCTCGCCGTTCTTGCCGCCGCCCTTGCGCCGCGGCCCGCCCGTTAAATCAGCGCAGGCTGCGCGGAACGGCGATTCCGGCTTCGCGGTAGTAGCGCAGCGCCCCGGGATGGAGCCGCACCCCGAGGGTCACGAGCTTGGTCGGCAGGATCGCCGCCCAGGCGGGGTTTTTCTTGATCAGCGCCGTGCGTTCCGTCCAGAACGCCTTGGTCAGCGCATAGGCGGTCGCATTCGACATGCTGAGCGTGGTGTACGCGCCGGCCGGCAGCGTCACCGTGGTCACATCGCGCTCGACACCGGGATAGGTGCCGCGCGGGATCATGATCGCGACCAGGCTGTCGTCGGCGGCATGGACCTTGGCGACGGCGGATTGCGGCATGCTCAACAGCCGGATCGGCGTCGTCTTCGCCAGCTGAACGAGACTCGGAAGCGGAAAGCTGCCGACGATCGCAAAACCTCCGATCTGCTTGTCCTTGAGCGCGGCCGGCGCGCCGGCCACGTCGCTGTCGATCAGCTGGACCCGCCGGTGCAAGCCGAGGGCCTGGAAGGTTTCCTCGGTTACACGTTCACCGAGCGTGCCGCGCGTGCCGGGGATGAACGATTGGCCGGCCAGGTCGGCGAAGTCCCTGATCTTGCTGTCGCGGCGCACCACCCAGTGGATCGTCTGTGCGGGGATCGGAAACAGGGCGCGGATGCGGTCGTAACGCGGGTTTTTGGTGAACGGCTTGTCGCCGCGCCGGGCCTGGCGGATGACGCTCGGCGCGGCGGTGAAGACATAGTCGCCGGTGACCTTGGCGATGTCCGCGACGTTCTGGACCGACCCCTGGCTCTCGGCGACCACTAGCGTGAATGCGCCGTTGCCGGCGAGCGCAAGCGCCTCGGCGAATTGCCGCGCCAGGAGGTAATTGGCGCTGTCCGCCTTGCCGGCGTGGACGGTGACGGTCCGTTCGGCGGCGAGCGCCGGCGCGACGATCAGCGCCGCCGCAAGCACGGCGGCCGCCGCCCGCATTCCGACTGTGATGGCCTGCGACAACCGCACGAACCTTTTTCCCCGGCCGAAGGCGCGAGACTATACTGCGATCCGTACGGCGAAAAGGGCCCGATCGGTTGTCGGATGCGACGCGGCTGTGCGACACTCGTCGGGGGCGCCGTCGAAACAGCCGCGGAAATGGACACGGAATGTCGACTCTTCTGGTGACGCACGAGGCCTGTCTGCGGCACGATCCGGGTTCCTACCACCCGGAATCGCCGGCGCGGCTCAAGGCGGTGCTCGACGGACTGTCGGGCGCGGCCTTTGCGCGGCTGCAGCATCGGCAGGCGCCCAGGGCCGATCTCGCCGATATCGCGCGCGCCCATCCGCGCGCCTTCGTCGAAGCCGTCCTTGCGGCGGTGCCGAAGAGCGGCCACGCCGCCATCGACGCCGATACCGTGATGTCGCCCGGCTCGGGCGAAGCGGCGCTGCGCGCCGCCAGCGCGATCGTGGCGGCGGTGGACGCCGTGGTCGAAGGCGCGGCGAACAACGCTTTCTGCGCGGTGCGGCCGCCCGGCCACCACGCCGAGCCGCGGCACCCGATGGGCTTCTGCATATTCAACAACGTCGCGATCGGCGCCGAGCGCGCGCGCAAGGTCCACGGTCTCTCGCGCGTCGCGATCGTCGACTTCGACGTGCATCACGGCAACGGCACGCAGGCCATGTTCGAACGCGACGCCGGCGTGTTTTTCGCCTCGACTCACCAGTCGCCGCTCTATCCGGGAACCGGCGCCCGCAGCGAGCGCGGCGTCGGCAACGTCTTCAATGTGCCGCTGTCGCCGATGTCCGGCTCGCGCGAATTCCGCGCCGCAATGAGCGAGATCATCCTCCCCGCGCTCGACGCGTTCAGGCCCGAGCTGATCCTGGTGTCGGCGGGATTCGACGCGCATCGCGCCGATCCCCTGGCCCAGCTTCAGCTCGAGGAGGCGGATTATGGGTGGGTGACCGAGCGTCTCCTGGAGCTGGCGGCCAAGCACGCCAAGGGCCGCCTGGTTTCGACGCTCGAGGGCGGTTACGACCTTGAGGCGCTGGCCACCTCGGCGGCCGCTCACGTCGCCGCTCTGGCGGCGGCGTGAGGGTTGCCGGGTGCCGCCGCCGCACCTAGAGTGACGTTGGCAGGGAAGGGGATCAGGGGCGATGGCGCAAAAGACGACGCCGTCCGAAATTGTCAAGCTGAGTTTTGAAGACGCGCTTAAGGAGCTCGAAGACATTGTCCGTCGGCTCGAGACGGGCAATGCCAAGCTCGACGACGCGCTCGCGGCGTACGAACGCGGCGCGCTCCTCAAACAGCATTGCGAAAGCAAGCTGCGTGAGGCGCAGGCGCGCGTCGATAAGATCGTGCTCGGATCGGACGGCAAGCCGGCCACGGAGCCGATGGCCCTTGACTGAAGCGAGCTGGGCCGACGGCGCGACCTTCAGCGACGCGCTGAACGAGGCCGCGAGGCTGAGCGACGCTGCGATCGACCGGCTGCTGGTGGTTCCCAGCGGGTTCGAGGCGCGCGTCGTGGAAGCGATGCGCTACGCCGCGTTAGCCCCGGGCAAGCGGCTGCGGCCGTTCCTCGTGCTCGCCAGTGCGCAGTTGTTCTCGGTCGGCCGCCGCAGCGCGCTGCAGGCCGCCGTCGCCGTCGAGCTGGTTCACGCCTATTCGCTGGTTCACGACGATCTGCCGGCGATGGACGACAGCGATCTGCGGCGCGGCCGGCCGACCGTACATAAGGCCTTCGACGAGGCGACGGCGATCCTGGCCGGCGACGGCTTGCTGACGCTCGCCTTCGAAGTCCTCGCGCACCCTGACACGCACGGCGATCCGGCGGTGCGCTGCGAACTGGTCGCGTCGCTCGCGCAGGCGGCCGGCGCTGCCGGCATGGTGGGCGGCCAAATGTTCGACCTGATCGCAGAGGACCATCCCGAACTCGATATCGGCGCGATCACCCGTCTGCAGCGGCTGAAGACGGGCGCGCTCATTGCCTTTGCCTGCGAAGCGGGCGCAGTGCTCGGCAAGGCGCCGATCGATCTGCGCATGGCGCTGCGCGGCTACGCCCACGATCTCGGGCTCGCGTTTCAAATCGCAGACGACCTGCTCGATGTCCAGGGCTCGTCGGGCGAAACCGGCAAGCCGGTGGGACGCGACGCTGCGGCCGGAAAGGCGACCTTCGTCTCGATTCTCGGCGTCGAGCGGGCGCGGGCGCAGGCCGCGCTCCTGGTGCGGCAGGCGGTCGCGCACCTTGATTTATTTAAGGAAAAGGCCAATCTGCTGCGGGAAGCCGCGCATTTTGTCGTCGACCGGCGAACGTGAACCGCCCCAAAAGGGCCTCAAACTCTTCCTAGAAACCCGTCGCACAACAGAGGTTTATATACCTGTGATCTCGATTTCCCGCCGCTTCCTGTTGATTGCCGCCGCCGCCGTCGGGATCACCCCCCCGCTCGCGGCCTACGCCGCGGATAACGGCGCGGTCGCGACGGTGAACGCCTTCTACGACACGCTGCTGCAGGCGATGAAAGGCGGATCGCGACTCGGATTTGCCGGACGCCGCGACCTGCTCGCGCCGGCGGTCATGCGTGCATTCGACCTGCCGACGATGACCCGCATCACGGTGGGCCCCGAATGGGCATCGCTTTCGGCCGAAGAGCGGCAAAAGCTCGTCCGCGCCTTCAGCGACTACAGCATTGCCACCTATGCGAACCGCTTCGACAGCTTTTCCGGCGAAAAGTTCGCCGTCGAGCCCAAGCCAACGCCTTCCACGGGCGGCGACGTCATCGTGCGTTCGAAGCTGGTGCAGCCGAAGGGCGAGCCGGTCGAGCTCGACTACCTGATGCGCCGGGCCGGCGACGCCTGGAAGATCGTCGACGTCTATCTCAGCGGCACGATCAGCCAGCTCGCCGCGCAGCGGTCGGAGTTCACCTCGGTGCTGCGGCAGGGGGGCGCCGCCGCCCTCATCCAAAGTTTGCGCGAAAAGGCGGCTCAGCTCGCGAGCTGAACTCCGCTAGCGGGTTCCGCTGGACTCCGACGAATCTGCGCTCTGCGGCTGCGTCGGCGACGTATCCTCGTAGAGGCTGTCGAGCCCGGCGGGAGACGGCGCGGGTTGGCCATGGCGCAGCTCCGATGCGCGATGCTGGCGCCACAGGCTCCGCAGCGCGGCGTAGTAGTCGATCGAGTTCTTCTTGAGTTCGTCCAGCTCGTCCATGTGCGAGGAATAACCATCGACGCCCTCGCCCGCAAAGCGGTACCAAGTCGCGCCGCCGTGGCCGTAGTAATAGGCAAGCCAGTCGAACGGATCCGCTTGGCTGTCGACTCCCATTCCGACGGCGTCGCGCGGATTCGACGGGCCGAGGATCGGCAGCACGAGATAAGGGCCGTCCGGCACTCCATAATGATAGAGCGTCTGGCCGAAATCGCCCGTTTGCTTCTCGAGCCCGGTATTCCCCGCGATATCGAACAGTCCGCCGATACCGAAGGTCGAATTGCCCAGGAAGCGGCCGGTGGTCACGTCGGCGGCATGCCAGTCGCCCTGCAGCATGTCGTTGGCCCAGATGACAGGTTCGCCGAGATTCTGCAGGAAATCATGGATTCGGTTGCGGCCGAACTCCGGTACCGCCCAGCGATAGACCTTGGCGATGGGTCGGACGAAGGCGCTGTAGAAGATGTCGTTCCACTGGAAGATCACGCGATTCATCGGCTCCAGCGGGTCGTTCGTCGCCTCGAATTCAGCCCGCGCCGCCGGGTCCGTCGGCGGCGTGGCGCAGGCGACCAGCGGGAGCAGCAGACCCGCACTGAGCAGCATACGGATCGGTCGAGTGATGGTGCGCAAGATGGAGACCGGCTTCGTCCTGGGTGGTGGCGTACGCGTATCGCTGATGGCACCGGCGCCTTCGAAGGCATGGTTGACAACCGGTCCGCATGAATGCAACAGCATTTTTTTACTGGTGGCGATGGCTAAAACCTTAACCCTAGAAGCTCGGATGCGTTGGCGGGTGGATGCACTTGGAATGGCTTGTATTTCCGGCATGGGCGTGCTTCGCAGCGAGTGTTGCCGGCTTGCTATACCTCGCGGGTTCCGCGTTTTCGGTCCGGATTCTGGTCAATCGACCGCGTCTTGAGAGGGTCGCGACTCCACTCACCCTGCTCAAGCCCCTCAAGGGCGCCGACGCCCAGCTCTACGAGAATCTCCGCTCGTTCTGCCGGCAGGACTATTCGCCGTTTCAGATCGTCTTCGGCGTGGCCGATCCGGACGATCCGGCGGTCGCCGTCGTACGGCGCGTGACCGCCGAATTTCCCGAGCGCGATATCGCCTTGGTCGTCGGCGGCGCGGCGCGCGCGCCCAACCGCAAAGTGGCGAATCTAATCAACATGCTGCCTGCTGCCCGTCACGAGCTGCTGGTGATATCCGACAGCGACATGCGCGTCACGCCGGATTATCTGGCGACGATCGCACCGCTGCTGGTTGCGCCGGGCGTGGGCCTCGTCACTTGCCTCTACCGCGGCATGCCGGCCGGGGCGGGCCTCTGGTCGCGCCTCGCCTGCATGCACGTCAATCACGGCTTCCTGCCTCAGGCGGCGGTCGGCGAAATGCTGCAGGCGGGCGACGGCGCCTTCGGTGCGACGCTCGCCCTGTCGCGTGCGACGCTCGAAGCCATCGGCGGCTTGGCGACGATTGCCGATCGCCTGGCCGACGATCACGCGCTCGGTTCCGCGGTCCGCCGGCTCGGCCGCGCGGTGAAGCTTGCGCCGGTGATCGTCGACAACGTGATCTTCGAACCGGATCTCGCCGCGCTGTTTCGCCACGAGTTGCGCTGGGCGCGCACGGTCCGCATGGTGGCCCCGGCGGGTTATGCCGGATCCGTCATAACCCATCCGCTCGTCCTGGCGTTCCTGTCGTGGCTTCTCCACCCCTCCGCGTGGACATTTTATGGCCTTATCGCGGCTTTTTTGGTACGGGCAGTGACAATTTGGCTCGATGACGGCGCTCTGCGGCTCGAGCGCACCCCGCTTCACCTGATCCCCCTGCGCGACGGGTTGTCGTTTGGCGTGTTTGTCGCTAGCTTCTTCGCCCGGAGCGTGGCTTGGCGCGATCGCCATTATCGCATCGCCAGCGGCGGCCGCCTAACCCTCGACGGAGACGAATCGGCATGATGAAAACGTTGTTCCTGCAGCCGCCGTCATTCGAGGGTTTCGACGGTGGCGCCGGCTCCCGCTATCAGGCGCGCCGCGAGATCCGATCGTTCTGGTATCCGACGTGGCTCGCGCAGCCGGCCGCGCTTGTTCCCGGCAGCAAGTTGATCGACGCGCCGCCGGCCGGCATCACGCTCGACCGCGTCCTGCCGCTGGCGAAGCAATACGACCTCGTCGTGATCCATACTTCGACGCCGTCTTTCGCCAACGATGTCCGCGTCGCGCAGGCGCTGAAGGACCAGAATCCGCGGCTCAAGATCGGCTTTGTCGGCGCCAAAGTGGCGGTCGAACCAGAGGAGAGCCTCAAGGCCTCGACGGCGATCGATTTCGTCGGCCGCAACGAGTTCGACTTCACGATCAAGGAGGTCGCCGAAGGTCACGGCTGGGCCGACATCGACGGCTTGAGCTACCGCAATGCCGCCGGCGTCATCGAACATAACCCGGAGCGCCCGACGCTCGAGAACATGGACGCGCTGCCGTTCGTCACCGAGGTCTATAAGCGCGATCTGCGGATCGAGGATTATTTCATCGGCTATCTCAAGCATCCCTACGTCTCGCTCTACACCGGCCGCGGCTGCAAATCGCGCTGCACGTTCTGCCTGTGGCCGCAGACGGTGGGCGGACACCGGTATCGCGTGCGCAGCGTCGGCCATGTGATCGAGGAGATCCGGCTCGCCAAGAAATATTTTCCGCAGGTTCGGGAGTTCTTCTTCGACGATGACACCTTCACCGACAACCTCCCGCGGGCCGAGGCGATCGCCAGGGAGCTCGGCCGGCTCGGCGTCACGTGGTCGTGCAACGCCAAGGCCAACGTGCCGCGCGAGACGCTCAAGATTCTGAAGAACAACGGGCTCCGGCTTCTGCTGGTCGGCTATGAATCCGGCAATCAGCGGATCCTTCACAACATCAAGAAGGGCATGCTGATAGACGTCGCCAAGCGCTTCACCAGGGATTGCCATGAACTCGGCGTCGTCATTCACGGAACGTTCATTCTGGGTCTGCCGGGCGAAACCAAGGAGACGATCGAGGAAACGATCCGTTTCGCGACCGAGATCAATCCGCACACCATCCAGGTTTCGCTCGCCGCGCCTTATCCCGGCACCTTCCTCCACAAACAGGCGGTCGAGAACGGCTGGCTCGATGCGACGCATGCGGAACTGATCGACGACCACGGAATCCAGATCGCGCCGCTCCATTATCCGCACCTGTCGCATCAGGAAATCTTCGATTCGGTCGAGACCTTCTACAAACGCTTCTATTTCCGTGCCGGCAAGATCGCCTCGATCGTCGGCGAGATGGTGCGCAGTCCGGAGATGATGGTGCGGCGGCTGCGCGAGGGCGTCGAGTTCTTCCACTTCCTGCGCGAACGCGAAATGGCTCACTGAGCGCCGCGTTTTATTCGGTCTTGGCGGGCGGCGGTCCGAGCAGCGCGGGCAGCACGACGAACGTGCACAGCAGCGTATAGGCGAGCGAAATCGTCAGCAGCGCTCCCATCGACGCGGTGCCCGGGTGGTTCGACAGCGCCAGGCTGCCGAAGGCGGTCCCGGTTGTGAGCGCGCTGAACAGGATGGCGCGCGCCGTGCTCGACTGCAGAAGATCGACGTTTCCGGCACGCCAGCGCATCACGAAATAGATGTCGAACGACACGCCGATGCCGAGCAGCAGCGGCAGGGCGATGATGTTGGCGTAATTGAGCGGCAGGTCGAACAAGACGGTAGTCGCCAAAGTCAGCACCCCCGCGAGCAGCAGCGGCAGCAGCACGACTGCGACGTCGCGCACGCGGCGCAGGACGATGAGCAGCAGCAGGGCGATCGCCGCCACGGCGATGATGCCCGCAGTAACAAAGGCTTTGGTGACGGTACGCGCCGATTCCTGGATCGTCACCGGCGACCCCGTGGCATCCGGCGCGACGGCGCGGACCGCGCCGACGAAGCGGCGCAGGACATTGTTGTCGCGCGCATCCCCTTTGGGATAGACCTCGACGAGCGCGCGTCCGTCGGACGTGACCCAATCGCGCTTCACCGCCGGCGGGATGTTGTCGAGCGTCACCTTTTCCGCACTGAGCGCGAGCCGGACGTCCTGGAGGCGGCTGGGGATTTCGTCTGCGAGGTTGGCCTTGAGCAGCGGCAGCGCCGAGGCGCCTTTGGCCAGCACCGCGCCGAGTGTTTGGGCGAGTCGTTCGGCGGTGGAATAGCCGGTGGCGATCTTCTTCAGGTCTTCGTCGGTCGCGCGGATGATGTCGAGCACCTCCACATCGGTCGGCGGCGGCTTGACCGCCGCCGGCGACAGCGTCGGCGCGAGCAGCGTCCGTGCGTCGGCAAGGATCGCCAGCTTGGCGTCCTGATCGTCGGGAACGAAGCTCGAGATCGTGACCGTCTGGTCGACTTCGGGCAGGCCGTCGAGTCGCTTGGCGAGGGCGGCGGCAGCAGCGGGCGACGGCGTGAGGATCGAGATGGTATATGGCGTGTTCGTCGGATCCGACATGAGGTCGTTGAGCGTCGCCACCGATTCCGATTTCTGGTTCTGCAGGTCGAGCGGATTGAAATCGAAGCGGATGAGGGGCACGGCGAGGATGCAGGCCACGGCCACGGCGGCGGCAACCGCAAGCACCACGCCGCGGCGCCGCACCAGCAGGCGATCCGCGGCGCCGGCCCAGGCGAAGCCCACGGGTCGAGGTTCGCCGCGCGGCCGCAGCAAGGCGATCAGCGCCGGCAGCACCGTCAGGTTGAGGACCAGCGCGATCAGCATCCCGACTCCGGCGATCCAGCCGAGGTCGGAGACGCCGCTGTAGTCGGTCGGAATGAACGAGAAGAAGCCGACGCCGGCGGAAAGCGCCGCCACCGCCATCGCCCGGCCGATACCGCGCGCAGCGCGGATCAGCGCCTCGGTCAGATCGCCGGCGCGATACCGCTCGTCGCGATAGCGGACGCTGAACTGGATGCCGAGATCGACCGAGATGCCGACGAACAGCACCGCAAACGCCACCGAAATCGGATTGAACGGACCGATCGCCAGGACCGCGAAGGCGGTGGTTGCGGCAAGGCCGACCGCCAGCGTCACCACGATTGCCGCAAAGATGCGCAGCGAGCGCAGGGCGAGGAGCAGCCACAGGGACAGCAGGCCGAGCGACAGCGCGGTCGAGAATCCCGCGCCCTTGGCGAGCGTCGCGAGCTGATCGTTGTTGAGGGCGACGGAACCGGTGATACGGACCCGCACGCCGCGGTCGGGCGTCAATCCCAGCTCGGTCGCCGCCTTGCGCACCGCTTCGATGGCGGTTTCGCCCGGCGTCAGCACGTTGAAGTTGAGGGCCGGCTGCGTCAGCACGATCCGGCGAAGATCGTCGGGCGCCGGTGCCGTGCCGCTGAGCAGGGTTTGCCAGGAAAGGGGCGAGTATTGGCCGGCCAAGGCGCTGGCCGCCGCCCGCTGCACGGCGCTCAGAGCCGCGGCGATGTCGCGCGGCGGCACGGCGCCCTGCTGCACGCCCTTGGCCATCAGGTCGATGGCGCCGAATACGCCGCGCAGGCTGGGGTCGGCGGCGAGTGACCCCAGGAAGGGCTGCGCCGCGATCATCTGGTTGGCGTAGTCCTGCACCTGCGTCTTCGGCAGGAACAGCAGGCCGTTGCGACGGAAGAAGCTGTTGAGGTCCGGCAGACGCACGTCGCGGAACACGCTCGGTTCGCTGCGCAGCTTAGCGGCGAGCGCGACTGCCGCATCCTCGGCCTGGTCCGGCGTCCGGCCGTCGATCACGATGACCAGGAGATCCACCTTCTGCGGAAAGGCGGCGTCGAGCTGCTGGGACAGCTTGCGCCACGGCAGATTCGGCGCAATCAGCTTGTCGAGATCGGTGTCGACAGCGATGCGGTTCGCGGCGTAGAGCCCGGACGCGACCGCAAGCAGAAGTGCGGCGGCGATGACGAGAACGGCGCGGCCGCGCGACCACTCGACGACGCGGGCGATGAGGCGACCCATCATCGGAGCGCACTCGTTGGAGCGGCCGGAGGCCGGCGCGACCGCGCTATCGCCATCGGCGCCCTACGATGCGCAGCCGGCGCCGCTGCGGCTAGAACCTGAAGCCGAAACGCACGCCCAGGTTCGTGAGGCCGGGATTGTGCTCGGTAAGGTTGGCGTCGGAAATGTGATCGAGAAAAAGCGAGACGTTCGAGCGCCACGTGAAGCGATAACCGAGATCGAGTTCCTCGTGGAACAGGATGCGCGACCCCAGCCCTTTGTGATCGCGGGTGGTCGGACTCGCCTCGTTGGGGCCGGTGTGGACGGCGCCGCCCAGGCCGAGCTCCCAGAAGAAACTGTCGCTCGGATGGAAGCTGTTGCGCAGGAAATCGCCGGTCCAGGCGAGGCCGAAGTAGCCGTAGCTGTTCTTCCCTTCGGTGTTGATGGTAACGCCGAGATTGGGGCGCGGCGCCCAGAACCAGTCGAGGAAGCTCGGCGACGTAAACAGCACCTCGCCGTTGACGTCGACGCAACATTCTTTGTGGTCGCCGCCGATCGGAACGTCATGGTCCAGGATACCCAGCTTCATTTCGTCGATGATGCCGTTTGCGGCGCGAGCCGTGAACGGAACGAGCGCCAGCACCGCTGCCGCGATCGAGGCGGCAATTTTCTCCCGCACGCTCACCTTCCGGCCGCCCCCTTCATTCCGATCGGCAGGCTACTTTGGCCAAAAACCCCGCCTTTGCCAAGTGATTCGAAGGTTTTCGGCGGCTTTATTAGCGCGGCGCCGGAGCCGCCAACGCGCCCAGCGGACGGGCACTTCGCCGAATCGCGCGCTCGAGCTCAAGCAGCACCTCCTGCAACGTGCTGCCGCTCGCGAGCTGCAGGCGACGCTGCAGCAGCGCATAACTGCCGTGACGCGACGCTTCCGGGGCCGTCTTGACGACCGTGAACAGCGGGCATTCGAGGCTGTGACGGAAGACGGAGAAGCTGACGCAGCCGTCATGCTGATCGATGGCGTAATCCCGCCACAGACCGCGCATCACCTGGCGGCTGTAGAGCTGCAGCAGCAGGTCGAGTTCCGCCCGGCTGAAGAACACACGTCGTTGCCGGCGGTGATCGCTGAGGCGCGTGACGGATGCCATTGGAATTCGCGGCGGCGGCTCGCGGAGGCGGTATATGGATCGAAGCGTCAGTCTTTCCCATTTCGCGTCCGAAATCCAGCGGTCCGGCGTCGGGGGCGAGCGCGTCGGCAGCCGGGCCGCGGGTTTGCAGGACGCCCCCCAAAAGGCTATGGTAGCCGGCGTTTTTTCGGTCGGGGCCGGGTTTGAGCGACATCTTCCGGGAAATTGACGAGGAACTCCGCAAGGAGAACCTCGCGAAGCTGTGGGCGCGTTACGGCCGATGGGTGATTGTCGCCGCCGTGCTCCTTGTGGTTGCGACCGCGGTCGGCGTCGGCTGGCGACAGTACCGCGAGCGCGAGAGCGCCGCCCAAGGGACGCGTTTCGCCGCGGCGCTCGACCTCGTCCGCGACGGCAAGGACAAGGATGCGATCGAGGCCTTCGCCGCGATCGGTCGCGATGCCGGCGGCGGCCACGCCATGCTCGCGAAGCTGGAGGAGGCGGCGCTCAGGGCACGGACCGGGGATGTGGCCGGCGCACTGACGATCTACGATCGGCTGGCGAACGACGGTTCGCTCGATCCGATTTACCGCGCGGCGGCAACGCTGCTCGCGGCGCGGACGGCGCTCGACCGGGGCGACGCCGCGGGGGCGATCAGGCGCCTGCAGCCGCTGACTGACGGCCAGAATCCCTGGCACCCCTTCGCCATTGAATTGACCGCCTTCGCGCAGCTCAAGGCCGGTGATCGCGCGGCCGCCCGCAAGAGCTTCCAGCGGCTCGCGGACGACCCGAATGCGCCGGCGGGCGCGCGCCAGCGAGCCACGCAAATGATCGCGACGCTGGGTCCATGATCGTTCGCATGGCGACGGCCGTCGCGCTCGCGGCGTGCCTGCTGCTCGCGGGGTGCGGTGGTTCCAAGAAGGTTCACCTCGAAGGCAAGCGCATCTCGGTGCTCGAGCTCGAGAAGACGCTGACGCCGGATCCCAGGCTCGAAAGCACGCCGATCTCGCTGCCGGCGCCGTTCGACAACCCGGCATGGCCCGGCGCCGGCGGCTACTCCAACCACGCGATGTACCATCTGGCGCTTCCGCCCGACATTCGCCGGGCCTGGACCGCCAACGTCGGCGAGGGTGCGTGGCGGTATGGCCGCGTCACCGCGCAGCCGATCATCGCCAGCGGCCGCGTCTTTGCGATGGACGCCAACGACGTGATCTCGGCCTTCGACGCCCGCAACGGCGATCGCCTGTGGCGTTTCGATCCGCAGCCGAAGAACGACGACGAGCCGATGTTCGGCGGCGGTATCGCCTATGCCGACGGGCGCATCTTCGCGGCGACGGGCTACGCGCAGGTGGTCGCGCTCGACGCCGCATCCGGCAAAGAGATCTGGCGCCAGAATCTCGCCAGCCCGGCGCACGGGCCGCCGACGGCGGCCGATGGCCGCGTCTTCACCGTCACCGTCGACAACGAGCTCGAAGTCCTCGCCGCGTCGGACGGCCATCGTCTGTGGACACACAACGGCATTCCGGAGCCGACGGATCTCCTGATCGGCGCGAGCCCGGCGGTGCAGGGCGACACGGTGATCGTGCCGTATTCGTCGGGCGAGCTTTATGCGCTGCGCGTCGAGAACGGCCGCCCCGTGTGGTCGGACAATCTTGCGACCGCGCGGCCGCTCGGCGCGCTGTCGTCGCTCGCCGACATCCGCGGCCAGCCCGTGATCGATCGCGACCGGGTGTTCGCCATCAGCCACTCGGGCATCCTCGTGGCGATCGACCTGCGCACCGGCGACCGCGTCTGGGAGCAGGAGATCGGCGGCACGCACATGCCCTGGGTCGCCGGCGACTTCATCTACGTGCTCGCCAACGATCGCGACCTTGTCTGCCTGATGCGCGCCGACGGCCATGTCCGCTGGGTCAGGCCGCTGCCACGGTTCGCCGACGAGGAGGACAAGACCGGCCCGTTGCGCTGGTCCGGGCCGGTGCTCGCCGGCGACCGGCTCGTGGTGATTTCCTCCGACGGCGAGGCGCTGTCGGTTTCGCCCTATACCGGCGCGCCGCTGGGCCGCGTCAAGTTCTCGGACGGAGTCTATCTCGATCCGGTGGTGGCCGGCGGCTCGCTTTACGTCATCACCGACGAGGCCGATCTGGTCGCGCTGCGCTGACGGAGAGGAGGCAATGCCGCTTTCCGTCGCCATCGTCGGTCGGCCGAATGTCGGCAAATCGACGCTCTTCAACCGCCTGGCCGGACGCAAGACCGCTCTGGTCGGCGGCGCGGCCGGTCTCACGCGCGACCGTCGCGAAATCGTCGTCGATTTTGCCGGTCTCAGCCTCAAGCTGACCGATACCGCCGGCCTGGACACCGGAACGCGCGGCGCCATGGCAACGAAGCTGCGCACCCAGACCGCGAAAGCGCTCGCCGACGCCGATGTGGCGCTGTTCGTCATCGACGCGCGCGAAGGCGTCACGGCGCTCGATCGCGAGGTCGCGCGCTGGCTGCGGCGGCAGAACAAGCCGGTGGTACTCGTCGCCAACAAGGCCGAGGGCCGCCCGCCGGCCGGTCTGACCGAAGCCTTCGAACTCGGGCTGGGCGAGCCGGTGCCGGTCTCGGCGGAACACGGCGAGGGCCTTTCGGCGCTCTACGATGCACTGCAGCCGTTCGCGCCGGCCGAAAGTGGACGGCCGCAGCGGGTTGAAGCCGCGGCCGCCGCGCGGCCGCTGCTACTGGCGGTGGTCGGGCGGCCCAATGTGGGCAAGTCGACGCTGGTCAACCGGCTGATCGGCGAGGAGCGGGTTCTTACCGGGCCGGAGCCGGGCGTCACGCGCGATGCCGTCGCCGTCGAATGGCAATGGCACGGCCGGCCCATCCGGCTGATCGACACCGCCGGTCTCCGGCGCAAGGCCAAGGTGACCCAGGCCGTGGAGGCACTGGCGGCCGGCGATACGCTCAGGGCAATTCGCTTCGCCGAGGTCGTGGTCCTGGTCGTCGACGCGGTGCATGGCGTGCAGCGGCAGGACCTCGCGATTGCCCGCATGGTGGCGGAGGAGGGACGCGCGCTCGTGCTCGCCGCCAACAAATGGGATTTAGTCGACGATCCGAAAAGCGCGCTTGCCGTCATGGCCGAGCGGATATCCGAGTCGCTGCCGCAGCTCGCCGGGCTGAAGCCACTGACGCTGTCGGCGGCGACGGGCGTGGGCGTACGGAAACTGCTGCCGGCGGCCCTCGCAGCGCACGCAGCCTGGAATCGCCGCGTTCCGACAGGCGCGCTCAACCGCGTGCTGGCGCGCGCTCAAGAGCGCCATCCGCCGCCGCTGGTGGGCGGGCGGCGACTGAAGCTGCGCTACATGACGCAGGTCAACGTCCGGCCGCCGACCTTCGCGCTCTTTGCTTCCAAACCGGGCGAGCTGCCGGACAGCTGGCGGCGCTATCTCGCCCGCGCCCTGCGCCAAGCCTTCGATCTTCCCGGCGTGCCGTTGCGGCTGATGCTCAGGAAGGGGAAGAACCCTTTCGCGTCCGCCGAGTCGGCGCGGCCTGTCCGTCCGCATTAGCTCGAACAGGTAACTATTTGATATTGAAGAAATAAACCGGATTCGACTACGGGAAGTCTCGACACGCGCGCGCTTCCTGTGCGAATTTGTCGCGCGCGCCGGGCGGGGGCGCGGCGCCGTGGAGGATCATGGCCAAGCCACTGAAATCGCCTGGAAAAACCGGAACGTCCGGGCGGCCGGGCGCCAAAGGGGCGCATGTGGACGGTTTGCGGGGTGTCGACCTCGGCGTCACCGATCTCAAATCGCGGACGCGGTTCTACACCGATGTTTGGCGGCTCGCGCCAGTGGTCGAGCACCCCGGATCGGTCTATCTGCGCGGCACCGGCCCCTGCCATCACGTTCTCGGTTTGCACGCGCGCCCGCGTGCCGAATTGCTGCGCATCGACCTGACCGCGCCCGGCAAGGCGGAGGTCAATGCAATCCACGCCAGCCTCAGAAAGGCGGATGTCGCTGAGCTCGAGAAGCCGGCACCGATCACCGAGCCCGGCGGCGGCTATGGCTTTGCCTTCAAGGATCCGGAAGGGCGCACCATTCGCATCCTCACCGGCGACAAACGGCATGCCGACGCCGGGACGCGTCCCGACCGGCCGATCGGCGTCACCCATGTGGTTTTGAATTCCGCCGATGTCGAGGCGACCAGCGCCTTTTACGTCGCCAATCTCGGCTTCCGCATCATTGACCAGACCCGGGCGATGACGTTTCTGTGCTGCAACGAGCAGCACCACGTTCTGGCTTTCGCGCGCGGTACCGCGCCGACGCTCAATCATATTGCCTTCGACATGCCCGACATCGACGGCGTGATGCGCGGCGCCGGGCGGCTGCGCGAGAGCGGCTTCGCCATCGAATGGGGCGTCGGACGGCACGGGCCCGGAAACAATGTCTTCGCCTATTTCGTCGGTCCCGACGAGGTCGTCATCGAATACACCGCCGAGGTCGCGCGCGTCGGCAAGAGCTACAAGCCGCGGGGACCGGAAGATTGGACCTGGCCGCCCGGCCGAATGGATCAATGGGGGATCGCCATCGGGCCGACCGACCGCATGAAACAGGCCCAGCAGCGCATCGCCTTCTCGCCGGGAATTTTCCACCCCACCGGCTGACGCCGCTACGGCGCCCGCTTGCCGGCATTTGGCGCATGTTGCAGTGATCCGCATTTGAGGCAGTTGCCGGGGAAATCTAGGAAACTGTTAGGACATCGTTCCTAAACTCGCGACTGATGCTTCCCGCACAGCTGCCGAATGTGGATGCGACCGTCACGGCCGATGCGAATGCTGCCGTGCTCGCGCCACGCGTCGAGGATGCCGCCGTCCAGTGTGAGCTGGCGGACATGCTCTATTCGTCGCCGTGGCCGGTCGCCACCAACCTGTTGGTGACCTTGTCGGCGATTGTGATTCTTTCACTCGCCTTCGACACGCCGGTCTTTCTGGGCTGGGGCGTCTCGATCGTCGGCATCTGCCTCATCCGTATCATGCTGTGGCGGCTCTACCACACGCACCGCCATGCCGAGGATTTCGATCCGCGGCCGTGGGTCCGCCGATTCACCTATTTCGCCGCGGCGACCGGCTGCCAATGGGGCAGTCTGGCGATGGCGGTCGCCATTCGCTCCAGCGCGCCGACCGAGACCTTCGTGCCGATCATCATCGCCGGCCTCGCCGGCGGTATCGCCTCCGGCTATACCGCGCACGTCCCCGTGGTCGACGCCTTCATCTGGCCGGTGGTCGCGCCGTTGATCGTCGTCACCTTCGCCGCCGGCGATCCCGCGCATGTCGCGCTCGGCGTTCTCTATCTCGCCTTCGCGTTCAATCTCAGCCTGATGGCGCGCCGCTCGTTCGCGTCGCTCATGGCGCTGATGCGGAACAAGGCGGAACGGGAGAAGCTGGTCGCCCGGCTGTTCGAGGCCAACCGCCGCGCGGAAAGCGCCCTGCGCGCAAAGTCGGAATTCTTGGCCAACATGAGCCACGAGCTGCGGACGCCGCTCAACGCGGTCATCGGATTCTCCGAGATCATCAGTGGCGAAGTTCTCGGCCCGATCGGCAACGAGAAGTATCTCGAATACGCGCGGGACCTCAACGCCAGCGGTCGGCACCTGCTCGATCTCATCAACGACATCCTCGACCTCACCAAGATCGCCGCCGATCGCCTCGAATTGGCGGAGGAGGTAGTCGATGTCGCCCAACTCATTCAGTCCTCGATCCGCATGGTGGCGCGCCGGGCGGCGACGCAGAACATCCAGCTCGCCCAGGCGATCGAGCCCGGCGTTCATTCGGTGCGCGGCGACGAGCGCCGCTTGCGCCAGATCGTCCTCAACCTGCTAACGAACGCCGTCAAGTTCACCCCTGCGGGCGGATCCGTGTCGGTGCGCGCAGCGATCGAGCACAGGCAGTTGGTCATCGAAGTCCGCGATACCGGCGTCGGCATCGCCGAATCCGACCTCCCGATCGTGCTCGAGCCGTTCGGTCAGGTCGACAACGCCTTCAACCGCAGCGGTGGCGGCACCGGCCTCGGCCTGCCGCTGACCAAGAAGTTGGTCGAGCTGCACGGCGGCGCCTTCGCCATCGAGAGCGTGCCGAACCAGGGCACTGTGGTGCGCGTCACGCTGCCGGCCGATCGCGTGATACCGCCGGCCTCGGCGCCACCAGCGGAAGTCGCGGCCTAACCCTTCACGATCGCGCCGTGGTGCGGGCAGTCCGCCGCGGCCAGCCGGACAAAAATCTCCGTCACCTCCTCAGGCGTCTTGAGTGTCGCCCGGTCCTCGCCGGGAAACGCCTCGGCGCGCAGGCGGGTGCGCACCGGTCCGGGGTCGACGAGGTTCACCTTCACGGACGTGCGAGCCATCTCGGCTGCGTAAATGCGCACCGTCGCCTCGAGGGCGGCCTTGCTCGCGCCGTAGGCGCTCCAGAACGGCGCCAGATCGCGCGCCGCGGCGCAGGTCACGAACAGCGCGCGGCCGCTTTCCGAACGCCGGAGCAGGGGGTCGAGCGACCGGATCAGGCGGTAGTTCGCGGTGACGTTGACGTCGAAAATCTCGCTCCACAGCTTGGGATCGATATGGCCGAGGGGCGACAGGCTGCCGAGCACCCCCGCGCAGCCGGCGAGGATGTCAAGCCGGCCGAAGCGCTCGTTGAGCGCGGCGCCCATGTGATCGATGGTGTCGAAGGCGCGCAGGTCGAGCGGCACCAGCGTCGCCTGGCTGCCCGCCGCGCGAATCTCGTCGTCCAGCTCCTCGAGTGCTCCCTGCGTGCGCGCGACCGCGACGACATGGGCGCCTTCGGCGGCGAAGCGGCGCGCCACCGCCGCGCCGATGCCGCGTGACGCGCCGGTCACCAGCGCGATCCGACCTTGCAGCGCCGGCACTTAGACAGTCTCGGCGAGAAGCGAAAGCTGGGTGGAGATGTCCCCGGCGTCGCGATCGACGAGCGGCACCGGATAATCGCCGGTGAAGCAGGCGTCGCAGAATTGCGGCGCGTCGCGATCGCGTTTGGCGTGGCCGAGCGCACGATAGAGACCGTCGATCGAAATGAACGCCAGCGAGTCGGCCCCGATATGCTTCGCCATCGCCTGCACGTCCATCGCCGAGGCGAGCAGTTGGGTGCGCTCGGGCGTCGCGATGCCGTAGAAGCAGGAATGGGTCGTCGGCGGGCTCGAAATCCGCATATGCACTTCGCGCGCGCCGGCCTGGCGGATCATCGCCACGATTTTCGTCGAGGTGGTGCCGCGGACGATCGAGTCGTCGACCAGCACGACGCGCTTGTCGGCGATGCTGACCCGGTTGGCGTTGTGCTTGAGCTTGACGCCGAGGTGGCGGATCTGGTCGGTCGGCTCGATGAAGGTGCGGCCCACGTAATGGTTGCGGATGATGCCGAGCTCGAAGGGCAGGCCGCACTCGGCGGCGTAGCCGATAGCGGCGGGCACGCCGGAATCCGGCACCGGGATGACGATGTCGGCCGATACCGCGCTCTCGCGCGCCAGTTCGCGGCCGATCCGCTTGCGCGCCTCGTAGACGCTGACGCCGTCGACCACGCTGTCCGGCCGCGCGAAATAGATATATTCGAAGACGCAGAAGCGCTTGTGCGGATTGTCGAACGGCTTGCTGCTGCGCAAGCCGCCGGGCCCGATCGCGATCATCTCGCCCGGCTCGATATCGCGGACGAAGGTGGCGCCGATGATGTCGAGCGCGCAACTCTCCGACGCCAGAATATAGGCGTCGGCGAGCTTGCCGAGCACCAGCGGCCGGATGCCGAGCGGATCGCGCACGCCGATCAGGCCGTGCTGCGTGAGCGCCGCGAGCGAATAGGCGCCCTCGATCTGATGCAGCGCCTCGGCCATGCGCTCCTCGACCGTGTCCTTGAGCGAGGTGGCGATGAGATGGACGATGACCTCGGTGTCCGAGGTCGATTGGAAGATGCTGCCGCGCCGCACCAGTCGATTACGCAGATGATAGGAATTGGTGAGGTTGCCGTTGTGGCAGATGGCGAGTCCGCCGAAAGTGAAATCGGCGAACAGCGGCTGCACGTTGCGCAGTGCGACCTCGCCGGTGGTGGCGTAGCGCACGTGGCCGATGGCCGAATGGCCGCCGAGTCGCGCGATCACGTCCTTGGAGCCGAAATTCTCGCCGACTAGGCCGAGGCCGCGATGGGCGTGGAACTGCTCGCCGTCGTAGGCGACGATCCCCGCTGCTTCCTGGCCGCGGTGCTGGAGCGCATGCAGCCCGAGCGCGGTCAGGGCCGCCGATTCGGGATGGCCGTACACCCCGAAAACGCCGCATTCCTCCCTGAAATGGTCGTCGTCCCAGGGGTGGGTGGTCAACATACGCTACCGCCTTTATGTGCGCTCCGGCCGCCCGCCGCGCGGCCTTGGCAATCCATAGATGGTGTCGCCGGCCGTCGCCGTCGAGGCCCACAGCCTTCTACACGGATTGCGTCGCCACCGCCAGCCCGACATCACGGGCTTTGCCGAATAGACCCCTGTCGCGCCTCCGCCACCGTTAATGCGCCGGCTGATTCTGCTGGAACAGCCGGTTCAAGTCCTGCTGTTCCTGCGGCGTATAGGTCGGCGCGCCGCCTGGAGGCGCAGGCTCGACCTTCGGCAGGCTCAGCGCATGCAGCGCGTCCTCGAGCTGCTGCTCGACCGAGCGGTTCTGCATGGGACCCGAGCCGGGTGCCAGCTGACCAAGCATCGACAGGCCGGTGGCCAGCCACGGGCGCGTGCGCGAATGCGTCCACCACTGCGGCGCGGCATCGAGCGCCGGCATGATCACCAGCATGGCGGCATAGACCAGGCAGACCAGCAGCGCGCCGCGCGCCAATCCGAAGAGAAAACCGAGGGTGCGATCGATGCCGCCCGCCGGGCTTTCTTTGACGCGGTTGGCGATCGCCGCGGTGATCAGCGACAGCACGATCAATGCAACGACGAACGCGACCAAGGCCGACGCGGCGCCGGCCAGCCGGTCGCTCGGCGTGAAGCGCGTGACAAACGGCCGCAGATAGGGCACGGCGTAGAGCGCCGCGACCGACGCGCCGAACCAGGCGATGATCGACAGCACCTCCCTCATGAAGCCGCGCACGAAGGCGAAAAGCCCGGACGCGCCGACGACGACGATGATGGCGATGTCGAACCCGGTCATGTTCGGCCTCCGGCACCGGTCCGGCGCAGCGTCTGCGGTGCGTTTTCGAACAGGGTGAGCAAATGCCTCAGGTGTGCGATCTCGCGCGTCTTCAGCGCGCCGGACGGCCGGTCCTTGCCGCGTCCGCGCCGCGGCGGCATCAGCGCCGCCGCGAAGCCCAGCTTCTCGGCTTCTTTGAGCCGGGCTTCCGCCTGGCTCACCGGCCGGACTTCGCCCGACAAGCCAATTTCGCCGAACACCACCGTGTCGGCCGGCACCGGTTCGTGCGCCAGCGCCGAGATCAGCGCCGCCGCCACCGCCAGATCGGCGGCAGGCTCGGCGACGCGCAACCCGCCCGCGACGTTGAGATAGATGTCGTTGGCGCCGATGGCGACGCCGCAGCGCGCTTCGAGCACCGCGAGCACCATCGCCAGCCGGTTGCCGTCCCACCCCACTGCGGCGCGGCGCGGCGTGCCCAGCGCCGATGGCGCGACCAGCGCCTGAATCTCGACCAGCATCGGCCGCGTGCCCTCGATGCCGGCGAAGACGGCGGACCCGGCGACTTCGCGCTGCCGGTCGCCGAGGAACAGCGCCGACGGATTCGGCACCTCGGCGAGACCGGCGTCGGTCATCTCGAAAACGCCGATCTCGTCGGTCGGCCCGTAGCGGTTCTTGACCGCGCGCAGAATGCGGAACTGGTGGCCGCGCTCGCCCTCGAAATACAGCACGGTATCCACCATGTGCTCGAGCACGCGCGGTCCCGCGATCATGCCTTCCTTGGTGACGTGGCCGACCAGCAAGAGTGTGAAGCCGCGCGCTTTGGCGAGGCGGATCAGTTCCTGCGCCGAGGCGCGCACCTGGCTCACGGTGCCGGGAGCGCTGTCGAGATTGTCGAGGTACATCGTCTGAATCGAGTCGATGGCGACGATCTGCGGCGCATCGGCGCGGTCGAGGCTCGCGGCGATGTCGCGGATCGAGGTCGCGGCGGCGAGCCGCACCGGCGCCTCGGCGACGCCGAGCCGCCGCGCCCGCAGCCGCACCTGATCGAGCGATTCCTCGCCGGAGACGTAGGCGCAGTCGAATTTTTGGCCGCCCTTGCCGGCGGCGAGCGCCGCCGTCGCCTGAAGGATCAGCGTCGATTTGCCGATGCCGGGGTCGCCGCCGATCAGCAGCGCCGAGCCCGGAACCAAGCCGCCGCCGCAGACACGGTCAAACTCGGCAATCGCCGAAACGCGTCGTGCCGCGGCATCGGCGTTGCCTTGCAATCCCACGAATTGCAGCGGCCGCCCGTTTTTGCCGCCGCCGAGTCCTCGCGGGGCGCCCGCCCGCACCGCTTCCTCGACCAGAGAATTCCAGGCGCCGCAGTCGTCGCACTTCCCCGCCCATTTCGGGTGCACGGCGCCGCAGCTTTGGCAGACGTAGCGGCTTTCGGCGCGGGCCATGGTCAGGCGTGGAAGCGGTTTCGGGCGATCACAGCGCACGCACCTCCATCTTGATCGGGCCCTCGGCGCGGCCGTGGATGAACTGCTCGACGTATTCGTTGCCCGACTTGTCGATGGTGTTGGCGGGCCCCTGCCAGATAATTCTTCCCTTGTAGATCATGGCGATACGGTCGGCGATCTTGTGCGCCGACGCCATGTCGTGGGTGATCGAGATCGCGGTCGCGCCGAGATCGCGCACGCACTTGATGATGAGGTCGTTGATCACATCGCCCATGATCGGATCGAGTCCGGTCGTCGGCTCGTCGAAGATGATGATTTCCGGTTTGGCGGCGATGGCGCGTGCCAGCGCCACGCGCTTCTGCATGCCGCCCGACAGCTCCGCCGGCCACAGCTCGCCGACTTCGGGGCCGAGGCCGACGGCGCCGAGCGTTTTGATGGCGAGCGCCTTGGCCTCTTCGCGGCCCATCCCGTGCCCCTGGATCAGGCTGAAGGCGACGTTCTGCCAGACGCGCAGGCTGTCGAACAGCGCCGCGCCCTGGAACAGCATGCCGAACTTGCGCATCAGCCGTTCTCGCTCGCCCCGCTTGAGGCCGGTGACCTCCCGGCCGTCGATCTTGATCGACCCGGCGTCGGGCTCCATCAGCCCGATGATGCATTTGACCATCACCGATTTGCCGGTGCCGGAGCCGCCGATGACGACGACACTTTCGCCAACGCCGACGTCGAGGTCGAGGCCGTCGAGCACGACCTTGGGGCCGAAGGATTTCTTCAGGCCCCGCACCGAGATTTTGGGCGCGGCATTCATGACGAGAACAGCAGCGCCGAGAGGATGTAGTCGAACATCAGAATCAGCACCGACGCCGACACCACCGCATAGGTCGTGGCGGCGCCGACACCCTGCGCGCCGCCTTTCGAATGGTAGCCGGTATAGCAGCCCATGAGGGCGACCAGGAAGCCGAATACCGCCGCCTTGATGAGGCCGGAAATCACGTCCTCGCTGCGCAGGAAATCCGCGGTGTTCTGGAGATAAGCGGCGGGATTGAAACCGAACTTGTACGTCGCCACCAGAAAGCCGCCGAACACGCCGATGTTGTCGGCGACCAGCACCAGCACCGGCAGGGCGATGACGCCGGCGAGGAGGCGCGGCACCACCAGGTATTTGTAGGGATTGGTGGAGAGCGTCGACAGCGCGTCGATCTGGTCGGTAACGCGCATGGTGCCGACCTCTGCGGCGATGGCGGCCCCGATCCGGCCCGCCACCATGAGACCGGCGATGACCGGGCCCAGCTCGCGCGTCATGCCAAGCACCACCACCTGCGCGATTGCGCTTTCGCCGCCGGTGATGCGGTTGAAGCCGGTATGCAGCTGCAGCGCCAGCACCATGCCGATGAAGATCGCGGTCAGTCCCACGACCGGCAGCGAGTAATAGCCGATGTCGATGAACTGACGGAAAATCAGGTTAACGTAGATCGGCGGCCGGACGCAGTGGCTCAGCGCGTTGAGTGTGAACAGCGCCAGGCGCCCGGAAGCCGACAGGAACGCCAGAAAGACGCGGCCCACCCGCGCAAGAAACGCCATTCAGCGCGCTCCGCGATAGATCCGCGCGTAGCGCCGTCCGAGCAGCGTGAGCATCTCGTATCCGATGGTGCCGGCGGCGGCGGCGGCATCGTCGACGCCGTAGCGATCGTCGAGAAGATCGACGTAAGCGCCGGGCCGCGCCCGATCGGCGTCGATTCCCGTCACGTCGAGCGTCACAAGATCCATCGAGATGCGTCCAACGACGGGAACCCTTCGACCCGCAATCGCGGCGCTGCCACGATCGCTAGCGGAGCGGAGCCAGCCGTCGGCATAGCCGACGGCGATCGTCGCGACGCGACTCGGCCGCTCCATTCGGTGCGTCGCACCATATCCAACGGTCTCCCCTGCGTCAACGTCACGGACCTGAAGGATTTTGGCGCGCAAGGTGACGGTCGCGCGCATCGGATTGGGCTTGCCCGGGAGCGGATTGATCCCGAACAGCGCGGCGCCGGGGCGGACGATCTGGAAATGATAGGGCGGCCCGAGAAAGATCGCCGACGACGAGGCGAGCGACGCCGGCGCTTTGGGCAGGCGCGCGAGCGCCGCGCGGAAGCGGGCGAGCTGCTCCGGATTCTTGGGATGATCCGGCTCGTCGGCGCAGGCGAGGTGACTCATGATCGCCGCGAGATCGAGGCGCGAGAGAACGCCGGCATCGGCGGTCAGACGATCGACCTCGCCGCGCGACAGCCCGAGCCGCTCCATGCCGGTGTCGAGATGGAGGATCGCCGGCCGCCGCGGGTGCGCCTTGCCCCAGCGCTGCACCTGGCCAAAATCGTTGAGCACCGGCGTCAGCTTGGCGCGGGCGAATTCCGCTTCGCTGCCCGCAAGCACGCCGTCGAGCACGGCAATCGCCGTCTTGGGAAGCACCTTGCGCAGCGCGAAGCCTTCGTCGAGCGAAGCGACGAAAAACAGCCCGCAGCCCGCGCGCGCCAGCACCGGCCCGATCTGCGCCGCGCCGAGGCCATAGGCGTCGGCCTTGATCACCGCCGCCATGCGCACGCCGGGCGCGATCTCGCGCTTCAGCCGCCGCCAGTTGGCGGCCACGGCGCGCAGGTCGATCTCGAGGATGGCGTTCGCCCGGTCGGCCGCGCGGGCCGCGACCTTGCGGTCAGAAGGCATCGGGCAGGCGGTCGCCGCTGACGTAATTGTCGAATTTGGTGGTGTTGCCGTCGAAGCGCAGCGTCACCTTGCCGATCGGGCCGTGCCGCTGCTTGGCGACGTGGATTTCGGCGAGGCCGTAGACCTCCTCGCAGCGCTGTCGGTGCTTCTCGATACGGTCGTTGTATTTTTCCTGGCTTTCTTCCGGCCGTTGCGTCGGCGGCGAGCGCATCAGGTAGTATTCCTCGCGGAAGACGAACATGACGACATCGGCATCCTGCTCGATCGATCCCGATTCGCGCAGGTCGGACAGCATCGGCCGCTTGTCCTCGCGCTGCTCGACCGCGCGTGAGAGCTGCGACAGCGCGAGCACCGGCACGTCCAGCTCCTTGGCGAGCGCCTTGAGGCCGCGGGTGATCTCGGAGATCTCCTGCACACGGTTCTCGAAGCCGCCGCCGTCGCCGGCGCCGCGAATGAGCTGAAGATAGTCGACGATGACCAGGCCGAGATTGTGGGTGCGCTTGAGCCGCCGTGCCCGCGTGCGCAGCCCGGCGATAGTCAAGGCGGGCGTGTCGTCGACGAAGAACGGCACCGAAGCGAGGCGCTGACTCGCCTGGACGAACTTGTCGAAATCCTCGTGCGAGACCTTGCCCTGGCGGATTTCGTGCGACGGCACCCCCGATTCCTCGGCCAGGATGCGGGTCGCGAGCTGTTCCGACGACATTTCCAGCGAGAAAAAGCCGACCACGGCGCCATCCTCGGCCTTGGCCGGATCGTCCGCCTTGGGGCGAAAGGCGCGGGCGGCGTTGAAGCCGATGTTGGTGGCGAGCGCCGTCTTGCCCATCGACGGCCGGCCGGCGAGCACGATCAGGTCGGAAGGATGGAGTCCACCCAAAAGCTTGTCGAGATCGGTGAAGCCGGTCGCGACGCCGGTGGTCTTGCCGCTGCGCTTGAAGGCGGCCTCGGCCATGCGCACGGCACCGGTCATTGCCGTGGTGAACGGCTGGAAACCGCCTTCCGCCTGGCCGGCGGTCGCCAGGGTAAACAGCCGCTGCTCGGCAGCCTCGATCTGCTGGGCGGCGGTCAGCTCGACGTCATGGGCATAGGCCTCGTTGACGACGTCGGTGCCGACCTCGATCAGCTGCCGGCGCAGATAGAGGTCGTGGATGGTGCGGCCATAATCCGCAGCATTGAGGATGGTGACGACCGAGGCCTGCAGCCGCGACAGATATTGGCCGCCGCCGCGTTCGGAGAGCGCGGGGTCCTGGTCGAACTGGTTCTTGAGGGTCACCGCATTGGCGAGCTGACCGCGCTCGATCAGCCGGGTGATCGCCGCGAAGATGCGCCCGTGCACGGATTCGGCGAAGTGCTCGGGCCGCAGGAAGTCGGCCACCTTGTTGTAGACGTTGTTGTTCTGAAGGATCGCGCCGAGCAGCGCCTGTTCCGCGGCGAGGTTCTGCGGTGGCGCCCGAAAATCGGTTTCCGCATCGTGGAGCGACGTGATCCTGAGTGCGCTTTCCATGACCGCCCCGATTGCCGCACGCCGCGCTTGGTTTCCTCATTCTTTACACCACGACGCCGCGTCCGTCGCGGATGATTTCTCGGCGGCAATCCGCCGCCGCGCCTAATCCCGAGAATTCAGGTAACTCACAGCCGCGACTCGTCGTGGACCACGCGGAAAGGCGGGCGCGGAATTTTCTTACGCGGCGCGTCCGGCTTCGGCTGCCGCCGGCGCCCGGTGGCTGCGCTCCCACTCAAACATGTAATCGCGCGTCAGCGGCACGGTGTCGACCTGGCGGGCCATCTGCATCTGCCAAACCATGTGGCCCTGGTAGCGGAAGGCGATCTCGGAGCCGGCGAGGTAGAACTCCCACATGCGGCAGAAGCGCTCGTCGTAGAGCGACATGACGCGCTCGCGCTCGGCCAGGAAACGCTTGCGCCAGGCGCGCAGCGTCTCGGCGTAATGCAGCCGCAGGACTTCGATGTCGGTGACCCAGAGCCCGGTGCGCTCGACCACCGGCAGCACCTCGGACAGGGCGGGCGAATAGCCGCCCGGGAAAATGTACTTGCGGATCCAAGGGTTTGTGCTGCCGGCGCCGTCGGAGCGGCCGATCGCGTGGAGCAGGGCGACCCCGTCCTCCTTGAGCAGCGCCTTCATGCGCTGAAAGAAGGCCGGGTATTGCGGCACGCCGACATGCTCGAACATGCCGACGGAGACGATCCGGTCGTATTGGCCGCGCTCCTCGCGGTAGTCCAGCAGCTTGAAGCGCACGCGCGACGACAGGCCGGCGGCGGCGGCGCGGCGCTCGGCGACGCGATGCTGCTCGACCGACAGCGTCAGCCCGGTGACGTCGACGTCGCACTCCGTCGCCAGATAGAGCGCGAGGCCGCCCCAGCCGCTGCCGATGTCGAGGATGCGCTGCCCCGGCTTCAGCAGTAGTTTCGAGGCGATGTGGCGCTTCTTGTTGGCTTGCGCTTGGTCGATTGTCTGATCGGGTGCCGTGAAATAAGCGCAGGAATACTGCCGGTCACGGTCGAGGAAAATATCGTAGAGCGCGTCCGAGAGGTCGTAGTGATGGGCGACGTTGCGGCGCGCGCGGCCGACCGGGTTCCACTGCTGCAGGCCGCGGAAGGCGCGGCCGAAGCCGTTGTAGAGCGGCGTCAGTACGCTCTTCGGCGCCAGGTTCATGTTGCTGCCGATGAAGTCGAGCACATCGTAGAGATCGGCGCCGTCCTCGACCGTCAGCCGGCCGTCCATGTAGGCTTCGCCCAGCATCAGCCGCGGATTGAATAGAAGCTGGCGCGCGATCTGCCGGTCGTGCAGCCGGACGGTGACGACCGGGCCGGGTGCGCCGGAATAGACGTGCATTCTGCCTCCGGCGTCGATGACGCGGAGGGTGCCGCGGCGGACGAGGTGACGCAGCAACAGCCCGAGAGTCATGCCTTCCTCTAGGATTCTTGCCGGTTCCGCAGATTGTCTTGCAATCCGCGCCCCCGAGACAAGTCTGTTTACAGCATCGCCAGGGGCGTCTTGCGGCGCGGCGGCGGGAAGGCGCGGTCGAGGGCCGCGAGCTCGGCCGGCGTCAGGGCAAGGTCGAGCGCGGCCCGGTTATCGTCGACGTGGGCGAGAGCCGCGGCCTTGGGGATGACGATCACGTTGCGCCGCTGCAGCAGCCAGGCGAGCGCGATCCGCGCCGGCGTCGCGCCGCGCGCCGCCGCGATCCGCAGCAGCGCCCGGTTGGCCAACAGCCGCCCCTGTTCGAGCGGCGAATAGGCCATGATCGGAACCCCGCGTGCGGCCAGCGCCGGCATCAGGTCCCATTCGATGCCGCGGCGGGAGAGGTTGTAGAGCACCTGGTTGACCGCGCAGCCGCCGCCCTCGGGGGTGGCCCACAGCTCCTCCATCGCGTCGAGATCGAGGTTGGAGACGCCCCAGTAGCGGATCTTGCCGGCACGCTCGAGCGCGGCGAAGCCGGCGACGGTCTCGCGCAGCGGCACGCTGCCCTTCCAGTGCAGCAGATAGAGGTCGATGCGATCGGTCGCGAGACGCTTCAGGCTGCGCTCGCAAGCCACCGCGACGCCGGCGCGCGAGGCGTTTTCGGGCAGCACCTTGCTGACCACGAACACCGCGTCGCGCCGGCCTTTGATCGCTTCCCCAACCAGCTCCTCGGCGCCGCCGTCGCCGTACATCTCGGCGGTGTCGATCAGCGTCATGCCGAGGTCGAGGCCGCGCTGCAGCGCCTTGACGGCTTCGGGCTCGCGGCCGCCGGCTTCGCCCATCATCCAGGTGCCGAGGCCGAGCGCCGGCACGCGTTCGCCGCCCGGCAGGGGCACGGTCTTCATTGGCGGCTCGCGACGGCGACCAGGAAATCCTCGACCATCCGGGCGGTTTCGGCCGGGAACCGGTCGACGAAGAAATGGCCGCCGGGCAGCGTCGCGCAGCGCAGCTCGGCGCAGCGCTTTCCCCATTCCGCCGCCATGTCGAAGTGCCGCTGCACCACGCCTTGGGCGCCCCACAGGGCGAGGGTGGGGCAGGCGACCCGTCGCCCGAGGTCGGCGCGGTCGTGCTCGAGGTCGACGGTGGCGGCAGCGCGATAGTCCGAGCATGAGCCGTGGATCGTCGCCGGATCGCGCCAGCAGCGCCGGTAATCGGCGAGCATCTCGGCGTCGAAGTCGTCGAGCCGCGTCGCGCCCCAGCCGACCAGACAGGTCTCGTAGAAGAAATCAGGATCGTTGCCGATTAGCCGTTCGGGAAAGGGTTCCGGCTGTGACAGGAAATACCAGTGCCAATAGGCGCCCGCGAGCGAGCGGTTGGTGTCCATGAACATCGCGTAGGTGGGGGCGATGTCGAGCACCGCGAGCGAGCGCACGACGTCGGGATGGTCGAGCGCCATGCGATGCGCGGTGCGGCCGCCGCGGTCGTGGCCGACGACATGAAAGCGTTCGAAGCCGAGCCGCGCCATCGCCGCGACCTGATCCGCGGCCATTGCACGGAAGGCGTAATTCGAGTTGTCCGGCAGGCACCTGGGCTTCGAGGAATCGCCGTAGCCGCGCAGATCGGCACAGACCACGGTGAAGCGGCCCGCCAGCGGCGGCGCCACCCGCGCCCACATCGCCAGATTCTGCGGAAATCCGTGCAGCAGGAGGAGTGGCGGGCCCCGGCCGCCGACGACGCAGTTGACGGTGATGTCGCCGAGTTCGATGCGCTTGCGTTCGAAGCCCTCGAACACCCCCCGTCTCCTTCGCGCCGCAAAGCGCGCGGCGCTATTCCTTGGCGCTCTTCTTCTTCTCGCGCTTCGGCTTCTCGCCCTTGCCTGGCTTCTCGGCCTTGTCGACCTTTTCGGCCTTCGCTGCCTTTTCGCCTTTGGCGGCCTTGGCCGGTTTCGCTTCGGCCTCGGCATGCTCGTCCGCCTTGGCCTTGCCCTTCGCCTTCCTGGGCTTGGCTTCGGCCGCCGGCGCAGGTTCGGTCTTGGGGGATTCGGCCGGCGCCGCGGCTTCGGGCGCGGCCGCTTCGGCTTCCTGGGCGCGCTTGGTGACGTCGACGCCCTTCGCCTGCATCGCCGCCTCTTCGGGCGACTGGGCGACGTTGACCGTCACCTGCACCGCCACCTCGGGATGCAGCCGGATGCGCATCGCATAGAGGCCGAGCGTCTTGATCGCCTTGTCGAGCGTGACCTGGCCTTTGGTGATGGTGAAGCCGGCCTCGGTCACCGCCTGGGCGATGTCGCGCGCCGTCACCGAACCGTAGAGCTGACCGCTTTCGCCCGCCTGGCGGATGATGACGACGGAGATGCCCTCGAGCTTTTGCGCGACTTGCTCCGCGTCGCCGCGGCGCGCCAGGTTGGCGGCTTCGAGCTGGGCCCGCTGTTTTTCGAAGATCGCCAGGTTCTCCTTGGTGGCGCGCAGCGCCTTTTTCTGCGGCAAAAGATAATTGCGCGCGAAGCCCGGACGCACCTTCACCACCTGCCCCATCTGGCCGAGCTTTTCGACACGCTCCAAGAGGATGACTTCCATCATCGCCGTGTCTCCCTCAGCGCAGGCTGAAGGGCAAAAGCCCGAGGAAGCGGGCGCGCTTGATTGCCTGCGCCAGCTCGCGCTGCTTCAGGGTCGATACCGCGCTGATGCGCGACGGCACGATCTTGCCCCGCTCCGAAATGAAGCGCTGCAGCAGCTTGACGTCCTTGTAGTCGATCTTGGGCGCGTGCGGTCCCGAGAACGGGCACGATTTGCGCCGGCGGAAGAACGGCCGGCGGGCGGCGCCCTGCTGGCGCCCGGCGCCGGTGCGTTCGCCACCGCGGGTCTCGTCGCTCATGCCTCACCTCCCTCGGCTTCGGCCGGCGCGCCTTCGCGGCTCTCGCGATCGAAGCGGCGGTTGCGCTCGCGTTCGCGTTCTTCGCCGCGCGAGCGCGCCTGCATCATCGCCGACGGTCCCTCCTCGAGCGCTTCGACGCGCACGGTCAGGTAGCGAAGCACGTCCTCGTTGATGCGCATGGTACGCTCGAGCTCGTGCACTGCGGCCGGCGGCGCGTCGAGATTGAAAAGGACGTAGTGGCCCTTGCGGTTCTTCTTGATGCGGTAGGCGAGGTTGCGCAGGCCCCAGTATTCGCGCTTCGTCACCTTGCCGCCATGCTCGCCGACAAGGTTGGCGAAGGTATCGGCCAGGGCTTCGACCTGGGCGGCCGAGACATCCTGGCGCGCAATAAAGACGTTTTCGTAGAACGGCATCCAAGCTCCTTATGGCTGTTTTGCGGCCCGGCGCTGGTCGAAAGTCGAGCATCAGCCGCCCGGGCCTAGCCGGCAAGGCCGGCAAGGAGGCGGCGGACTATACACCAAGGCCGGCGGCGTTCAAGCGGCAAGACCGCTGGCGGCGTCGGCGTTCGGCGCGAAATCCGGCTTACAGAATGAAGCTCACGGCGCCGAGCGCGCCGAGCTCCGCGCCGTCGAGGATGGCGCGGCGCTCGGCGATCCTGAGCGCGCCGTTCTCGCGCCGCAGCTTGTAGCGGTAGTGGCCGACGTATTCGCGCCGGTCGTCGCCGCGGCGGAAGCGGTAGACCACGAAATTGGCCGCGACCTCGATGCTGTCGCCGCCGTCGCCGGTGATGCGCACGTTGGAGATCATGCGCCGCGTGCGCGACGGCGGATATTCCGCATGCGCGTTCGGATCCTTGAGACGTTTGACGCGCTCGACCAGGCGCGCATGGTTGTCGGCGATTGTGAACAGCGCCGCGCGATGGTCGGCGTCGGGCCTGTCGTTGGGCGGCACGTAATAGCCGCAATCGTCGGTGGTCAGCGCCAGCCACTCGTCGAGCCTCCAGGCGTCGAGCAGCGCCGCCTCGCGATAGAGGAAGTCCTCGACTTCCTGGCGCGTCGCGCCGGCCGCGTTGCGTCGATCGCTCATCCGGCGCGTTCCATCAGCTCGTTCCAGCGGCGCCAGAACACGCGCATGTGGCCTTCGTCGGTGTTGAGCTGTTCGTCGGCCGATTTCGCCATGCCGCGCGACATGTCGGACCAGCCGACCTCGCGCCAGGCGGCGAGGCCCTGCTGCACTGCTTCGAGCGCGGCGACGTCGTCGGGGGTGGCGAAGCCGCCGGGGCCGTAGAACGTGAGAAAGGCGTCGAGCCGCCGCGCGCGCTGCGCCGGCGTCTCTTCGGCCGGCCCCAGGCACCAGGCGGTGACGCGCATGCGATCGGGAGCAAGCGGAAAGAAGGTGCGAACCGTGACCGACGAGCCGTCGTTGAGCGCGAGATTGGGAAAAACGATCAGGTTGCGGTTGGTGTCGGCGATGCGGGCGGCGCGGGCCTCGCCGAGCCGTGCAACCAGCTCGCGACGGATCGCCTCGATATCGGCCCTGGCCTCTTCGCCGTAGATCGAGATCCAGCGCGCCACCGGGCGACCGCGGAAATTGACGTTATCGGTGGTGAGATGGCCGTTGCCGAGGTCCTTGCCCCATCCCTTGGACGGCAGCAGCAGCGCTTCATCCTTCGGCGGTCGCACGTTGACGCCGGCGTTCTTCATGTAATTGAGCCAGGTGGTGTGCACCGTCGGCAGGTGGTAGTCGTCGACGCTGTTCTCGACCAGCAGCTTCCAGTTGGCCCTGATGTCGTATTCCTGCACGCCGGCGACGATCTCCATGCGGCCGGACGGCGACTGGTCGACGACGAGGTCGATATAATCCTTGGCGCCGGCGAGATAGTCGGCGAGCGGCGGGGCCGCGGGATCGAAGCAGGCGAAATAGAAATCCCGATAATGCTCGAGCCGCGGCACCGGCATGAGTCCGAACTTCGCCTTGTCGAATCCGGGGCCGTAGGCCTCGGGGCCGGGCACGCTCTTGAGCGCGCCGTCGAGGGCATAGGTCCAGCCGTGATACATGCACATGAACTGGCGGGCGTTGCCCTCGCGCTCGCGGCAGACGAGGGCGCCGCGATGGCGGCAAGAATTGAGCAGCGCGCGGACGGTGCCCGCCGGGTCGCGGCAGAAGATCACCGGCCGGCCGGCCACCTGCCGCGTGCGGAAATCGCCCGGCTGGCCGACCTCGGAGCCGTGACCGACATAGATCCAACAGGTGTCGAAGATCGCCCGCATCTCTTTTTCGAGCACCGCCGGCGAGACCAGCGTCTCGCGCGACAGGGTGAAGGTGTTGCGGGCACGATCTTCGACGACGTAGCGGCTGGTCATGGCGGATATCGGTCGCTGGCGCCGCAGTATAGCAGGACGGTCGCGCCCGCGAATGCCGGCTGCGACGGCACGTTGCCGCATTGGCGGCGCACCGGTCGCTTTACACGCCCGCGGCACGGGTGTATCCGGTGCCCGGGAGGGACCCCATGAAGGCGTGGGTTGTGGTGGCCGTTGCGGCGCTCGCCGCCGGCTGCGTACCGGTCGAGCGCGATCCGGCGCGGGACGCGTTCGGCGTTTCCGCCGCCGCGGCCGATGCGGGCGACGCGGCGCACGATGCGGCGGCGCTGAAACTGCTGGCGTGGAAAGTGGATCAGATTTGCACGGTTTCGGGTTACGACCGCCTCAGGCAGGACGTCGAGCCGGCGGAAGACAAGCAAGCGATCGTCGATTGGCAGCTGCGTTGCCGCCCGTACGTGGCGATGACGCCGGTGCGATTCTGAATGCGCAGACGATGACCCGCGCGTTCGTCTTTCCCGGCCAGGGCTCGCAGGCGGTCGGCATGGGCCGCGAGCTGCATGACGCTTTCGCCACCGCGCGCGACGTCTTCGGCGAGATCGACGAGGCGCTGAAGCAGAATCTGTCGCGGCTCATGTTCTTTGGGCCCGAGGAAGATCTGGTGCTGACCGAGAACGCGCAGCCGGCGCTGATGGCGGTGAGCCTTGCGGCGATGCGCGTGATGGAGGAGGACGGCGGCCTCAACCTGAAGCGCCACGCCGCGTTTGTCGCCGGACACTCGCTCGGCGAGTACTCGGCGCTGGCGGCGGCCTATGCGCTGTCGATTTCCGACGCGGCGCGGCTGTTGAAGCGACGCGGCCGCGCCATGCAGCGGGCGGTGCCGGTGGGCATGGGCGCGATGGCGGCGTTGCTCGGGATCGAGCTCGACGCGGCGCGAGCGGTCGCGAGCGAGGCGGCGCAAGGCGAGGTGCTTGCGGCCGCCAACGACAACGGCGCGGGGCAGGTGGTCGTCAGCGGCCATCGCGCGGCGGTCGAGCGTGCGGTGGCTCACGCCGCGACCCGCGGCGCCAAGCGCGCGATCATGCTGCCGGTGAGTGCGCCGTTCCATTGCGCGCTGATGGAGCCGGCGGCGCGCGAGATGGCCGAGGCACTCGCGGATGTGCGGCTCGTCGAGCCGGCGGTGCCCCTGGTGGCGAACGTGACCGCTGCCGCGGTGCGCGATCCGGCGCAGATCAAGGAGCTGCTAATACAGCAGGTGACCGGGCTCGTGCGCTGGCGCGAGTGCGTGCTCTACATGAAGGAGCAGGGCGTGACGGCGCTGGTCGAGGTCGGTGCCGGCCGCGTGCTGGGCGGACTCGCCAGGCGCATCGATCGCGAGGTGACCGGCCAGTCGATCGGTACACCGGCCGAGATCGAGGCGTTTCTCAAGGCGCTGTGAGCGGCGGAAAGGCGTCCATGTTCGATTTGCACGGCAGGGCGGCGCTCGTCACCGGTGCGTCGGGCGGCATCGGCGGCGCGATCGCGCGGGCGCTGCACGGCGCGGGCGCCAAGGTGCTGCTTGCAGGCACCAAACGCGACAGGCTCGAAGCGCTTCAGGCCGCGCTCGGCGAACGTGCCGCGCTCGCGATCGCCGATCTCGCCGACCCGGCCGCCGGCGAGGCGCTGATCAAGGCGGCCGAGGGGCAATTCGGACAACTCGACATCCTGGTCAACAACGCCGGCCTGACCAAGGACGGGCTGGCGATGCGCATGAAGGATGAAGATTGGGCGCGCGTGATCGAGGTTGATCTGACGGCTGGGTTCCGGCTGGCGCGCGCGGCGCTGCGCGGGATGATGAAGCGGCGCTGGGGCCGGATCATCGGCATCGGCTCGGTCGTCGGCAGCACGGGCAATCCCGGCCAGGCGAATTACGCGGCGGCAAAGGCCGGCGTGATCGGGATGACCAAGGCGCTCGCCGCCGAAGTCGCCTCGCGCGGCATCACCGTCAACTGCGTGGCGCCCGGATTCATTGCCACGGCGATGACCGAGGTGCTGTCGGCGGAACAGAAGGCCAAGCTGGAGACCGCGATCCCGATGGGCCGGCAAGGCACGCCGGAGGAGGTCGCGGCCTGCGTGCTGTTTCTCGCGAGCGACGAATCGCGCTACGTCACCGGCCACACGCTGCACGTCAACGGCGGGCTGGCGATGCTGTGAACTCAGTTCGAACGAGGGTGGCCATGGCCCGTCATCTATGTTATGTCAGCCCCCGCTTCGTCCGACGGCGTTCCCCGGGCGTACGCACGGGTGGCTAACACCTTGATCAAACAACATTTGTAGCGAACAGCGCGTCAATCTTTCCGAGGTAAGTCTCATGAGCGATATCGCCGACCGGGTTAAGAAGATCGTCGTCGAGCATCTGGGCGTCGACGAGTCCAAGGTGACCGAGAATGCCAGCTTCATCGACGACTTGGGCGCCGACAGTCTCGACACGGTTGAACTCGTCATGGCGTTCGAGGAGGAATTCGGCTGCGAAATTCCCGATGATGCAGCCGAGAAGATCGTGACCGTGAAGGACGCGGTGAATTTCATCGAGCAGCACAAATCGTAATTTCCCGTCCATGAGGCGCGTTGTCGTCACCGGATGCGGAGTCGTCACGCCCCTCGGCGTGGGGACCGAGATTGTCTGGAAGAGGCTGATCGAGGGTCAATCGGGCATACGCGCGATCCAGAGTTTCGACGTCTCGGATTTACCGGCGAAGATCGCCGGTCAGGTGCCGCGCGGCGACACGGCGTCGGGTTCGTTCAATGCCGACGATTGGGTGCCGCCGAAGGAGCAGCGCAAGATGGACGAGTTCATCGTCTTCGCGCTGGCGGCGGCGGAGCAGGCGGTCTCGGACGCGGGCTGGAAGCCGTCCGATGCGGCCGAGCGCGAGCGCACCGGCGTGATGATCGGCTCCGGTATCGGCGGGTTGCCCGGCATCACCGAAGGCGCGTTGACCGTTCACGAGAAGGGACCGCGCCGGCTGTCGCCGTTCTTCATTCCGGCGAACCTGATCAATCTCGCCTCGGGTCACGTTTCGATCCGCTTCGGATTCAGCGGTCCCAATCACGCCGTGGTGACGGCGTGCTCGACCGGCGCGCACGCCATCGGCGACGCCGCGCGGATCATCATGTGGGACGACGCCGACGTGATGGTGGCGGGCGGCACCGAGGCCGCCATCTGCCGGATTGGCATCGCCGGCTTCGCCGCGGCGCGCGCGCTTTCGACCAAGTTCAACGACGAGCCGCACCGCGCGTCGCGGCCGTGGGACCAGGACCGCGACGGTTTCGTCATGGGCGAGGGCGCGGGCATCGTCGTGCTCGAAGAGCTCGAGCACGCGAAGAAGCGCGGGGCCAAGATCTACGCCGAAGTGGTCGGTTACGGCATGTCGGGCGACGCCTATCACATCACCGCGCCATCCGAGGACGGAAGCGGCGCCTATCGCGCCATGCGCAACGCCCTCAACCGCGCCAAGCTCTCGCCCGATCAGATCGACTACATCAACGCGCACGGCACGTCGACGCCGCTCGGCGACGAAATCGAGCTCGGCGCCGTCAAGCGGCTGTTCGGCGACGCCGCCTACAAGCTGTCGATGTCCTCGACCAAATCGGCGATCGGGCATCTGCTCGGCGCGGCCGGCAGCGTCGAGGCCATCTTCTCGATCCTGGCGTTGCGCGACGGGATCGTTCCGCCGACCCTCAATCTCGAGAATCCCTCGCCGAGCTGCGATCTCGACCTCGTTCCGCTCAAAGCCAAGGAACGGCGGGTGCGCTATGTGCTCAGCAACTCGTTCGGCTTCGGCGGCACCAACGCCTCTTTGATCTTCGGCCCGGCCCCCTGAAATGCGGTGGCTGCGTTACGGCGCGCTGGGGGGTGTCGCCCTGGTCGTCGTCGCGGCGGCGGTGCTCGGATGGGCGATCGGCGACTATTTCGCCGCCGGCCCGCTCGCCAAGGCGAAGACGGTGGTCATTGCCAAGGGATCGAGCGTCGAACAGGTGGCCGAGGCCCTTGCCGATGCCGGCGTGGTCGCCCATCCCTGGGCGTTCGCCGCGGCGGCACATCTGACCGGCACGGCGAGCCGGCTCAAGGCCGGTGAATACGAATTCGCGGCGGGAATCAGTCCGCGTGCCGTCATCGAGCTGCTGCTTTCGGGCCGCGTCGTGCGACACAAGCTGACGGTAGCCGAAGGGCTCACCAGTGCCGAGGTGATGGCGCTTATCAATGCCGCGCCGGCGCTCGCCGGCACGATCGCGATTCCGCCGCCCGAGGGCAGCATCCTGCCCCAGACCTATTTCTACATCTACGGCGAGCAGCGCAACGAGCTGGTCGCGCGCATGACGCATGCCATGGACGCCGCCGTCGCCAAGGCGTGGGCGGAGCGCGCGCCCGACCTGCCGGTCGCCAATGCGCAGCAGATGGTGACTCTGGCCTCGATCATCGAGCGTGAGACCGCGCGTCCGGACGAGCGGGCGCGGGTCGCCGGCGTCTATGTCGACCGGCTGCGCATCGGCATGCCGCTGCAGGCCGACCCGACGGTGATCTACGGCCTGACCGACGGCAACCGCAAGCCGCTCGGCCGCGCGCTCGATCATGACGACGTTCTCGTCGATACGCCCTACAACACGTACAAATTCAAAGGGCTGCCGCCGACGCCGATCTGCAATCCGGGTGCGGCGTCGCTCCAGGCCGCCGCCCATCCCGATCAGCGCGGCGAGCTCTATTTCGTCGCCGACGGCGATGGCGGCCATCGCTTCGCCAAGACGCTCGCCGAGCAGGACAGGAACATCGCCGCGCTGCGGCAGCGTCAGCAGGCCAAGACGCCGGGCGTGGCGCCATAGCGCCGCTGTTGTTGCCGCGACAGGCGGGGGCTATAAGCTCAGGACCACGAGGAGACCGCCGTGCCATGAGCGTCGCCAGCATGACCGGATTCGCGCGGTCGGAGGGGCATGCCGACGGGCTCGGTTGGGTCTGGGAGATCAAGAGCGTCAACTCCAAGTCGCTCGACCTGCGCTGCCGGCTGCCGGCCGGCTACGATGCGCTCGAGCTGAAGTTGCGCGCGGCACTGGCCGAACGGTTGAAGCGGGGCGCGGTGAGCGTCACCCTGACGGTGACCAGGGCCGCCGGCGGAACGCCGTTCCGGGTCAACCGCGCGGCGTTGGCCGAGATCATGGCGCTTGCCAAGGAGCTTGCGGCTGAGACCGGCGCCGCGCCGCCGCGCATCGACGGGCTCCTCGCCCTTCGGGGCGTGCTCGAAGATGCCGAGGAGGCGACGGCCGCCGCGGACGAGCGGCGGTTGGCCGCGATGCAGCGGGATTTCGAAGCGGCGCTTGCGGCGCTGGCCGCCATGCGACTCGCCGAGGGCCGGCGCCTCGTGCCGCTGCTCGAGGCGCGACTCGGCGAAATCGAGGCGCTGGCGTCCGCCGCGGCACGGGCCGCCGGGGCGCAGCCGGCCGCGGCGAAGGCGCGGCTCAAAGAGCAGCTTGCGGCGCTGCTCGAGACCGTGCCGGCGATCCCGGAAGAGCGTCTGGCGCAGGAAGCGGCCTTGATCGTCGCGCGCGGCGACGTGCGCGAAGAGCTCGATCGGTTGAGCGCGCATGTCGACGCGGCGCGCAGCCTTCTCAAGGAAGGCGGGCCGATCGGCCGGCGTCTCGATTTCCTGTGCCAGGAGTTCAACCGCGAAGCCAACACGCTCGCGTCGAAATCGCCGGACCTGGAACTGACGCGGCTCGCGCTCGGCCTCAAAGCCGCGATCGAGCAACTGCGCGAGCAGGTGCAGAACATCGAATGACGCCGCACGGCATCAAGCGACGCGGCATTCTGCTCGTGCTGTCATCGCCCTCGGGTGCCGGCAAGACCACGATCACGCGTGCGCTGGTCGAGCGCGATCGGAGCCTGGCGCTGTCGGTCTCGGCGACGACGCGGCCGCGACGGCCGGGCGAAATCGACGGCCGGCACTATCATTTCGTCACGCCCGATCGGTTCGCCGCGATGGTGCGCGACGGCGAGCTGCTCGAGCATGCTCAGGTCTTCGGCCACCATTACGGCACGCCGGCGGCGCCGGTCCTGCGTGCGCTCGAAGCTGGCACCGACATCGTGAGCGACGTCGACTGGCAAGGCACTCAGCAGATGAAGGCGCGCATGCGCGACGACCTCGTCTCGGTGTTCATCCTGCCGCCGAGCATGAAGGCGCTCGAGGCGAGACTCAGGTCGCGCGCGCAGGACAGCGCCGAGGTGGTGCGCGCGCGCATGGCGAAATCGTCTGACGAATTGAGCCACTGGGCCGAGTACGACTACGTCGTGGTCAATCGCGCGCTGGAAAAGAGCATCGACGAGGTCGGCGCGATCTTGGCGGCCGAGCGGCTGCGGCGCCATCGGCAACTCGGCCTCGACGAGTTCGTCAACCGCCTGCGCGGCGCCTAGCGCGAGTCCGGCATCAGGGCGCGCGCCAGGGCGCAGAAATCCGCCACCGTAAGGTCCTCGGCGCGCGCCGTCGGGTCGATCCGGGCGGTGCCGAGCAGCCGCGCGGCGTCGCCCAGCGCCTTCAGGCTTTGGCGCAGCATCTTGCGCCGCTGGCCGAAGGCGGCGGCGGTGACGCGCTCGAGCGCCTTGCGGTCGCAGGGTGCCTGCGGCTCGGGCCGCGGCGTCAGGCGTACGACCGTCGAGGTCACTTTCGGCGGCGGCACGAAGGCCCTCGGCGCGACGTCGAACAAGCGCTCGACATGGGCGAGCCATTGGATAAGGACCGAGAGCCGGCCGTAGGTGCGGCTTCCCGGTTCCGCCGCCAGCCGCGCCGCCACCTCCTTCTGGAACATCAGGGTGAGATCGACGAAGGCGGCGATGCGCGGCAGCCAGCCGAGCAGCAGCGGCGTCGCGATGTTGTAGGGCAGATTCGCGACGATCTTGCGCGGCGCCGGGACCAAGTTCGCCGGATCGATCGCCAGCGCGTCGCCCGCCACGATCTCGAGCCGGCCGTGAAAGGCTTCCGCGAGCTCGCCAAGCGCCGGCAGGCAACGCGCGTCGCGCTCGACCGCAACGACGCGACGAGCGCCTTCGAGGAGCAGCGCACGCGTCAATCCGCCCGGGCCGGGTCCGATCTCGACGACGTTGAATTCCGCAAGCGGACCTGCGGCGCGGGCGATACGCCGCGTCAGGTTGAGATCGAGCAGAAAGTTCTGGCCGAGCGGCCTGCGCGCCGCCAGACCGTGGCGGCGAATCACCTCGCGCAGCGGCGGAAGCTGCGGCGCGTCCGGCGCCACGTCGGTCCTCAGGCTTCGGCAGGCTGCGTCGCGCGCCGCGCCGCCATCGCGCCGGCTGTGTTCAGCGCCGCGATCAGGCTGGCGGGATTGGCGACGCCGCGGCCGGCGATGTCGAGCGCGGTCCCGTGGTCGGGCGAGGTGCGGATGAAGGGCAGACCGAGCGTGATGTTGACGCCGCGCTCGAAATCGAGCGTCTTGAGCGGAATCAGCGCCTGATCGTGGTACATGCAGAGTACCGCGTCGTAACGCTTGCGGGCGGCGGCGTGGAACAAGGTATCCGCCGGCGCCGGGCCGCTGACGGCGATGCCTTCGGCCGCAAGCGTCGCCACCGCCGGCGCGATAATGGTGCGCTCTTCGCTGCCCATGGCGCCGCCTTCGCCCGCATGCGGGTTGAGGGCCGCGACCGCGAGCCGCGGTCGCGCGATGCCGAAATCGCGCCTGAGCGCGGTCGCGGTTACGCGCCCGCAGGCGACGATCGCGGCGGTCGACAGCGCCGCCAGCGCGTCGCTCAACGACAGGTGGACCGTCACGGGCACGACTCGCAGCTCCGGTCCGGCAAGCATCATCACCGGATGCGCAACGCGCGCGAGAGCGCCGAGGAATTCGGTGTGACCGGGATAGGCGAAGCCTGCGGCGTAGAGCGTCTCCTTGTGGATCGGGTTGGTGACCATGGCGCCGGCCTGACCGTTGCGTACCAGCGCCGTCGCGCGCTCGATGGCGGCGATGACCGCGGAGGCATTGGCCGGGTCGGGGCTGCCGGCCACCGGCTTGCGCGGCAAGCGCTGTGCCAGCACGGGAAGGGCCGACGCATAGGCACGCGCGCAATCGCCCGGCTCGCCGATCTCGCGCACCGGCACGTCGAGGCCGAGAGCTTCCGCGAGCGCCGCGAGCCGTGCGGGATCGTCGATGGCGAAGAATGGGGGTATCGCGTGCGCCGAACGGTCCCGCCAGGCCTGCAACGCGATTTCGCCGCCGATCCCGGCCGGCTCTCCCATGGTCAGTACGAGCGGGGCGGTCACACGCGGATGTCCACGTAGGCCGATCGGCGCAGATCGAGCAGATAGCGGCGCGCCAGCGCGTCAAGCCGCGCCCGGGCGAGGTTTTCGGTCACTTCCTCGCGCGTCGGCAGGCCGCTCTTGGGCTCCTGACGCGAGCACACCATGAAGACCGCGATCCCCGGCGTGGTCGTGAGCCGAATCGGCTTGCTCGCCTCGGCAACCTTGAGCGCCAGAATCTGCGGTCGGATGTCCGGCGGCAGGCGTGCCGCCGTGACCTCGGCGCTTCGCGTCAACAACGGCGGTTTGTGGTCCTGGCCGAGTTTCGTCAGCTCTCCGCAGCTCTTCGCCGCGTCCGAGACCTGTTGGGCCTCGGCGGTCGTCCGCTGCTGCTGGGCGGCGGTCGCGGTCGGCGGCAGCGGAAACATGACCTCGGTCAGCGACAGGTGAATGTCGTCGGGATTGACCTGGCCGAGGATGCGCCGATCGAGCATGTAGAGAATGTAATAGCCGCCGGGCGTGCGCAGCGGATACGACATTTCGCCGGGCTTCATCCTCCGGAGCGCCTCGCCGAGCAGTGGCGGGAGCTGGCTGGGCGTCACCCAGCCTATGTCGCCGCCCACGGCGGAGCTTGGCGACTGCGAGAACTGCTGCGCCACGGCCGAGAAGTTGGCGCCGGCGCGAATCTGCTGGATCAGCTGGTTCGCCAGCCGTTCGACATCCTGTGCCTGCGACGGGTTGTCGATGGCGAGATAGATCTCCGCAACATGACTCTGCGGTTGACCGATGTCTTGACGGATCTGCGCCATCGCCTCGTTGACCTCTTCGTCGGAAACCGAGACGTCCTGAGAGAGCTGGCCGCGGACCAGTTTGGACCAGGCGATTTCGGCCGTGAGCTGGTCGGTGAGCGCGGTCATAGGGATTCCGGCGCGCTTGAGATAGGTCTCGAGGCCTCCTTTTTGCATGTTGTTGCGCTGCTCGATGCCCGCAACCGCATGGTCGATCTCGTCCTTCGAAACGTTGACGTTGAGGCGATGGGCTTCCTGTAGCTCGAGTTTCCCGTCGATCATCTGGTGCAGGACGCGCGACTGCAGTCGTTGGCGGTTTTCGGGCGTGTCGGGAATGTTGGACGACGCCAGCACCAGGGCGATCCGCGCCGAGAGGTCGTCCATCGTAATGATGTCGTTATTGACGACGGCCGCGATCCGGTTCTCTTCCTGAGCCTGCGCCCCGACGGCAAGGCAGGCCAATACCAAGAGTGACAGCAGGAGTCTCATGATCGGGCAACGGTCTCGCCTTCAAAGCGGTCCAACGGCCGGGATTGCTCAAGATACACCGCCCGGTCGCGGATGTCCTGCGGCCGGGGGCCGCTCCCACCCTATTGCTGGGTCGACAGCACCTTGAGGCCGGTTTCACCCAGGTTCTTGAACACGAACGTCACCAGCACGCTGATCCCGGGACGGACGTCGCCGAGCTGGACGCCCGACTGCTGTACCGAGGTGATGACCGCGAAGCAGTCGTCGCGGTAGGTCAGGTCCGCACCCGAGTAGATCGTGTTGCCGCCCTGACTGATGTTGCGCGTGTCGTGCACGCCAAACGACCAATATCGCGTCAGCGCAGTTTCGATTGCCACGCTGATCTGGTCGCCGATGGCGAGCGGCGAGGTCAGGCCCGGGATCGACTTGAACGAGATGAACGAGCCCGAAACGCGGAAGTTGGAGGGGCCGGTCGAGAAGCCCATCTCCTGCCGTCGCATCGCCAGGGTCGCATGATCGAGGCGCATCCGGTAGTAAAGGTCGAGCTGGGTGGTGGGCGACAGCAGCAGCCCGCCGACCACGTCGGAAAGCTGGTTCTCGAGGCCGCTGCCGACCGGAAAGGGGCTCTGCTTCTCGAACCGGTAGCTCTGGCCGATGAGGACGCTCGAGCTGCCGTAGTCGGTATTGTACAGGCCGGCATGCAGGCCGTAATCGACGCGCTGGCCGCTGTCGACGCGATCGTAACCGGGCAGACGGTCGGGTCGAAACAGGCTGGTCTCGTCGAATTCGAATCCCTGGCTGTCCTCATTGGGAATGATCGCAGGATTCCCGCCGTTGGGCGCGGCAACGAATCCCGCCATCGGCTCGATGATTTCGTTCGCACTCCCATCGCGACGCACCCACGGGTAGCGCCACAACAGCGCCGCCTGCGGAAAGGCGCGGCCGGTGGCGCCGGAATGCAACGCGGTGTCGTTGGGCGCGAACTGGACGTTGGTCGAATCGTAGCCGTCGCCCCGCATCGAAAGCGAAAGCCGGTAGCGATCGCCGAGAGGTCCGTCGAACGGAAGCCGCCACTCGGTTTTCGCCGAGACCCGCCGGATGTCGGAGCCGCTGTGGCGGACAAGATTGAGGGCGTTGCCGCTCACCTCCAGCCGCCCGCCGATCCGATCGGCGTCGCTGATCCAGTCGTAGGTCGCGATGGGCGCGACGACCGGCTGGATGCCGTCGCCGACCAGCGAATTGAGGCTCTGAAACGAATACGCGCTGATATTGCCGTAGCTGCGCGGTCCGAAATCCTCCGCGTAGACGCGGCTGGTGAGAAAATTCGGCGGCTGCGGGAAATGATACTTGAGGAGGTATGCCTGGTCCGACACGCGCTGCACGTTGAAGCCCGTGCGCCAGTTCGGGTTGAGATCGAAGATGCCGTTGCCGAACACATGACCGCGGATCGAGGTTGCGGTGTTGGTGGCGGTCGGGACACCGGGCGGACCGGTTTGCACCTGTGCGCCGCCGACCTCGACGCTACCGTCGACGTCGAGCTTCCCGAATCCCCAAGCCTGCCGATATTCCTGGTCGAGCACGATGCCGGCGTTCTGCGTCACCATCGGCCGAAAGGTCAGGTCCTTGTCCGGAGCGATCGCCCAGAAATACGGCGTCGTGATATGGAAGCCCAACGTGCCGCCCGCGCCGACAACCGGCGGGAGAAAGCCGCTCGCCCGCTTCACCGACGGATCCGGATGCGAGAAATAGGGCGTGTAAAACACGGGCCAGCCGTCGAGCTCCATGGTGGCGTCATGGTACTCGATGAGCTGCTGCTGCTTGTCGTGGACGACACGCTCGGCCTTGATCTGCCAGACCGGCGGTCGGCTCGGGTCCTTGGCGCACAGCTCGCAGGGTGAATAGACGCCGCGCCGCAGATCGGTGCGGTTGCCGGCCACCCGCCGGCCGGTGTTGGCTGCGAGGCGCGAGCCGTCGGTCAACAGGATGCGAACGTCCTTGATGAAGCCTTCGCGCAATTCGTCGCGCAGTTCCATGTAATCGGCGAAGACGATGTCGCCGTTCGGCTGCAGCAGGCTGACGTGACCCGACGCCGTGACCACGTCGGTGCGCTGGTTGTAGGTGACGGTGTCGGCGAGCAGGATCTGGTCCGCTTGGTCGAGCTCGACATGGCCGCGGGCGACGGTGAGACCGAGATCCTGGTCGTATTCGACCTGGTCGGCCTGGAACAGGACCGGTTTCGATACCGCTGCGACGTTCTGGGCGAACGCCGGCGCCGCGGCCGCAGCCACCACGACGCCGACAATCCCGGCAATCAGTCGCCCCCCGGCCATGGCGCCTCAGCCGTCTTCGAGGTGCAGCAACAGGCTGACGCCGACGAGCCACGAGACGCCGGCCGGCGTCCAGGCCGCCAGCGCCGTCGGTATCGTCGAAGACAGGCCCAGGGCGAAAACCACGTCGGACAGGAAATACAGGAAGAAACCACTGGCGATGCCGACGGCGATCATCAAGGTTGCGCCGCCAGCCCGCTGCAGGCGCAAGCTGAAACTCGCGGCGATCAGCACCATCGCCCCCAGGAGAAGAGGACGCGCCAGCAGCGAGTCGAAGTAAAGCCGGTGGCGCTGCGACGAGAATCCGGAGGCTTCGAGCAGGCGGATGAAACCCGGCAGCTCCCAGAACGACATCGTCTCGGGTGGTGCGAAGCTGTCCTGAATCTTGGCCGTCGTGAGATTGGTCGGTATCTGCAAGCGGTCGAACGGGCGCGGCTGTTGGCTGGGCGTCCAATCGGTGCCGTCGACCACCGTCCATGCGCCGGATCCCAGCATCGCCTCATGCGCGTCGATGCGGCGCTCGAGACGCGTGTCGTTGGCGAGGAAAAGGAAGGTTACGTCGTGCAGCGCGCGGTTCGGGACGTCGAACCGGTCGGCGTGGACGATCGACGGATTGCCCGCATTGTCGCTTTGCCGCAGCCACAGGCCGCTGGGTGAGAGCGCGAATTGAGGATTGCCGCCATGGAGCACGCGGTTCTCCAGCTTCTCGTAGCTCGCCTGCATCACCGAAGCGACCGGATTGAAGAGCGTCACCGAGCCGACGCCGATCAGAAAGGCGCCGGCGAGGGGCGGCGCGATGAACTGCCAGGCCGAAATGCCCGAGGCCCGCGCAACGACGAGCTCGTGGCTGCGCGTCAGGCGCCAAAACACCATCATGGTGCCGAACAGCACGGCGAACGGCAGGATCTGCTGCGCCATGTAAGGCTCTTTGAGGATGGCGAGCTTCAGTAGCACGAACAGCGTCGCCTCGGCTTTCGTGCCGGCGCGCCGGATGAGTTCGACATAGTCGAGCAGGAAGACGATCAACATCATCGTCAGGAAGACGCCGAAGAACCAGACAAAGAACTGGCGACCGATGTAGCGGAACAGCGTTTTCCAGGGCGACATGGGGCCTACCGCGCCGCGCGCCGGGACAGGATGGCAGGCGCCAAGCGACCGCCGCTCGACCGCCGGCACATCCACAGCGCGGCGGCAAACGGAGCAATGGCGTTGACGTAGATCAGCGGGATCACGGTCATGGTGCTGCGCGCCAGGTTGGTCAGGCCGACGTCGACGATCTCCATAGCCAGCGCCACGGCGATCGCCGCCAGCACCCGGCGCGCCTGGCCGCGGCGGTTGAACTCGCCGGGCAGGAGGCAGAGCAACGGGATCGCCGCCATGGACAGCGCAGCCAGCGGCCCGGCCAGCCGCATGTTGAGCTCGACCAGGAGGGCGGGGTTGCCGAGATTGTCGACCAGCTCGCTGGGATAGAGTTCGTCGGGCTGCCGGTCGCGCGTCGGCGCATTGCGCATCGCGGAGAGATCGAGCGTGTAGCTCTTGAACGACAGCGACGACAACTTGCCGGTGAGACGGTCGTACTGTTGGCGGATGCCGCTCACCATCAGGATGTGCGGACCGTCCGGCGTGTCGACCAGCGCGCCCCGCTCGGCGGATATGGTGACCGGCTTGTCCCTGTCGACGGTATCCTCGATCAGCAGGCCGAGGAGATCGCCCTTGGCGTCGCGCCGCTTGACATAGACCATCAGCGTATCCGAGAGCGTGTTGAACACGCCCTCCTGGACGAGCGCGGTGGCGAATTTGTTGCGGATCTCGAACTGGAGGTCCTTGAAGGCCCGATTGGACGCGGGCAGGAAATAAAACGCCATCGCATAGAGCGCGATCATGCCCGCGGCGCCGACCAGCAGGGCCGGCTTGGCCAGCGCCCACTGGCTCATTCCCGACGCTCTCATGACCACGAGTTCGCTTTCGGCGATCAGCTTCGAATAGACGAAGACGACTGCGGTGAAGATGGCGATCGGCAGCACGACGTCGACGAAGCGCGGCAGGATCAGAACCGCGAGATAGAGAAACAGCCCGACCGACAAGCTGCGATTGACGATCAGGTCGACCAAGCGCAGCGACTGCAGCAGCCAGACCGCGGCGCTGAAGATGACGCCGACCGAAAGCGTCACCACCAGGGCTTGGCGGAATACGTACGACGTCAACCGGTCCATGGACCGCGATTATAGGTGCGGCGCGGCCTCCGCCATAGCGGGATTTGCCGTTGCGGCGCGGCGACGCGCCCGATTCGTCGGCCGGCGAAGCGACTTGCGAGCGGACAAGCGGCGTGGAAATCTCGGGCGCGCGGCGAATGGAGATGCGGTGTCGGCTCGGGGCGCGATCGACTTGGCGGACTTGCCGTTCCGTGTCTTCGCCATGACGTTCACGGCGCTGTTCGCGGCAGCCTGCGTCCCGCTGTTGCTGACGCCGCTGCCGCCGCTGGTCGATTACCCGAACCATCTCGCCCGCATGCACATTCTGGCGACGCTCGAACACGCGCCGCTGCTGCAGCGGTATTACACGCTGGCCTGGCGGCCGGTGCCCGATCTGGCGATGGACGCGCTGGTGCCGCCGTTGCTGGGCGCGATTTCGCTGCAGGCCGCCGGCAAGCTGTTCTTGGCCGCGACGTTTTTCCTTTCCTCCGGCGGCGCTTCCGTCCTCCATCGCGTGATTCACGGACGGTGGTCGGCGTGGCCGTTGACGGCGTACCTGCTGATTTACAACCGGCTGCTGCTGTGGGGGTTCGTCAATTTCCTCTTCGGGCTCGGTCTGGCGTTCTGGGCACTGGCCGGCTGGATTGCCTGGCGCGAGCGTGGCGTGCCGGCGCGGCTCGCCTTCGGCACGGTCGCGGCTCTCGCGGTCTATGGCGCGCATCTGATGGCGTTCGGGCTCTACGCGGCGATGGTGGTCGGTTACGAGGCGGGTGCGCTGTGGCGCGCGCGCGCGACCGCGGCTTCCGCACTCCGCACGACGGCGGTGGTGCTGCTCCCGTTCGTGCCGTGCGCGATCCTGTTCGCGGCGGTCTTCGTTCCGTTGCACGCGGTTCCGTTGCTCGCCTCCGGCATCCGCTTCGCGCAGCCAGGACGCAAACTCGATCTGCTGTTCAGCGTCTTCGATCTCTACGATCGGACCTTCGACGTCGCGGGTTTCGCGCTCGCCGTCGCCGCCGTGGCGCTGGCCTATTGGCGACGGTGGCTGCGGCTCGCGCCGGCGCTCGTCGCGCCGCTGGCGCTGCTCGCGGTCCTCTACGTCGCCATGCCCGATGCATTGTTCGGTGCGACCGGCGCGGATCGCCGGATGCCGCTGGCGATGGCGGTGCTGCTGATCGGCGGCAGCGCCTGGCAGAGACCGTTCGCGCGGCAGGGGCGCACGTTCCTGACGGCGGCGCTGGTTCTGTTCGCCATCCGGCTCGCCGTCGTGGCGGCGAGCTGGCAGGCGAGCGGCCGGGTTTATGCCGACCTGCTCGCGGGCATCGATGCCTTGCCGCCGGGCGCGCGCGTCGCCGTCGCCTTCTCTGATGCCGAGGTCAACGTCGAAGCCACGCCGCTTTTGCATTTACCGGTTCTGGCGGTGGCGCGCCGGGACGCATTCGTCCCGACTCTGTTCGCCTATCCGACACAGCAACCGGTCGCTTTCAGCCGCGAATACGGGGCAGTCGCCGCGGGCTTATCCGCAGACACCCTTTGGCGGTTTTATGTCGTTGGCGGTGCTCCGTTGCCGGCAGCGGTGTCGCGGGCGCTGGCGCATTGCGACTACATCACCTTTGCCGGCCGCGAGCCGTTCACGGTGCGACCCGATGCCGGGCTCGTGCCGGTATTGATATCGCCGCGCTTCCGGATCTATCGCCTCGCGGGACATCCGGCATGATCGCGCCGCTGTTGCCAGGCCTCGCCGACCTCGCCGCATGGTTGGGCGTCGGCTTCGCGGTGCTGGCATTCATCGGCCTCGGCCGCCTGGCGAGCCGAGGTCGCGCTGCTCCAGAAGTCGCCCTGATCGTCGGCTGGGGCGTGGCGGCGTGGTTGCTGACGATGGGGGGCGTGACGCTGCCAATTGATCTGCGCCTGCCGGCAGCGGTGCTCGCCGCGCTGGGCGTGCTCGGCTTGCTGCTGCCGCGGAGCCGGCTGACGGCGACGGATTGGCGCGCGCTCGGCCGCGTCCTGGTCCTGTCGCTGCCGCTGCTCGCGGTGATGGCGTCGGCGCGCCCCAGCCAGCCCGACACCTTCCTCAATCTCCTACCGAACGCCGCCTATCTCTACGATCACGGCGTGTTCCCCGCCGATGGCCGGCCGGACGCCCATTCGCTGCTGCCGGCGGCGCCCTACAACCTGCAGCTTGCCGGCTTCGTCGCCGGTCTGGTGACGCGCGAATTCCCGGCGTCGGCGCTGATCGCCTTCAACGTCGCGCTCCAGCTGGCGGTCGGGCTTCTTCTGGCGCGTCTCCTGGCGGACGGCGAGGCGGGAAGGGCCCTGCCGGGTTGGAGCGCGACCGCTTTCGGCCTGCTGCTGGCGACCGGCCTCAATCCGGGATTCGTGCCGCGTTACCACGTGTCGGGCTATAGCGAAGCGTCGGTGATGGTGGTGGTTGCCGTCGCCGGCTACCTGGCCACGCAGCGGGATCGCCTGTCCGCGTGGCTGCTTGCGGCGGTGCTGGCCGCCCTGGTCGAGATCAAGCAGGACAGCGTGGCGTTAGTCGCGGGCATCGTGCTCGCCGCGGCGTTGCAACCGCCCGAGACCGGCGGCAGCAGGTCCGCCAAGGTGCTGCGTGCGGCCGCGGTCGCCGTGCCCGCGGCCGCACTCTATCTGGCGTGGCGCTGGTACGCACACAACCGGTTCGCCAATCCCGACGTCGAGCTGACCTGGATGCCGTTGGCGCAATGGCAGTGGTACATGCTGCCGACGGTGTTCCGGCAGATCGCCCGCATCATCGGCGAGAAGATCGTGTTCTTCGGGCCGTTCGCGATCGTGCTCGCGGCGGTGATTGCCCGCGCCTGGCGCGGCGAGGGAAGGGACCACGACGCGCCCGGCCAACGTGTCGGCTTGGTGCTGCTGGTCGTCGCGCTGATCTATGACGCGGCCCTTGTGGTGAGCTATGTGGGCCATTTCGGCGGCCAAATGGCGGCCGACGCGCATTCGTTCTTCCGCTACAACACGCATTTGGCGCTGCTGCTGATGGTGACGCTGGTGCTGATGCTGCGGCCGCGTGCCGAGGCGCGGTATGCGGCACTGCCGTTGCGGCGCCGACGGGACCTGGCGGCGCTCGCCATCGTCGCCTTCGCGGCCGCGCCCGTGATCTTCGCGCCCTACCTGCGTTTCGACCTCGAGACGCCGCAGCGCCGAGCCTGGGACCTGGCGAAGCACATCGCCGCAACGATCGGTCCGCGGGACCGGGTGGCGCTGATCCTGCCCGGCGACGGCGGCAGCCTGTTTCCCGTGCTCGAAGGGCTCTTGCGGATGACGCCGCCGCGCCGGCCCGACGTCGTGCTCGACGATGTTCCGACCCTGTCGGCGAACACGTTCGCCGGGCTCGCCGCCGATCGTTGGGCGGTCATCTCGTGCACGCCGGCCGGCATGCCGGACGTGCCGGCAGGCGAAGCGGCGCTGTTCGGCCGTACCCCGGACGGGTGGCGCCTCGTCGCGCATTGGCCCTATGCGCCGGCGGAGAAGAGTCGCTGGTCGCGGGTGATCTCGCTGGCGCCGCTCTGCCTCTCCGGTTGACAGGTCCGGCGTTTCTACGCTCTATCGCTGTTTCGCCGTCGGAAACGAGGATCGGTCATGAGGATCAAGTTCGCGCCGCCGCGCCTGCCCCGGACGGGGACGCTCGTGTTGTTCGTCGGCGACGGCCGCAAGCTCACGCCACAGGGGATGCAGCTCGACCGCCGCAGCGGCAAGGCGCTGACGCGCGCGCTCAACGCGTCGCGCTTCAGGGGCAGGGCGGAGGAGACCCTCGCCGTTCTCGCGCCGGCCAAGCTCGGCGTCGCCCGTGTCCTGCTGGTCGGCAGCGGCAAGGCCGATGCGGGCGACCGCGGCTTGTGGCAGCGCTGCGGCGGCGCAATCGTCGCTGCGCTCACGACGAGCGGCGAAAGCGAGGCGGCGGTGCTGATCGAGGCGGGCGAGCGGAGCGCGGAGATCGCGGCGCACGTCGCCTATGGCGCGCGGCTGCGCTCCTATCGCTTCGACAAGTACCGCACCAAGGAAAAGCCCGAACAGAAGCCCTCGCTCAAGAGCGTGTCGCTCCTGGTCGCGGACGTCGCCGCGGCGCGACGGCGCTATGCGCCGCTCGACAAGATCGCCGACGGCGTGTTCTTCACGCGCGATCTGGTGTCGGAGCCGGCGAACGTCGTCTATCCGGAATCCCTGGCCGAACGCGCGAAGGCGCTGACCGACCTCGGAGTCGAGGTCGAAATCCTCGACGAGAAGAAGATGGCGACGCTCGGCATGAACGCGCTGCTCGGCGTCGGCCAGGGAAGCGCGCGGCCGCCGCGGCTGCTGATCATGCAGTGGCACGGCGCCGACGATAAAAAGCAGCCGCCGGTCGCCTTCGTCGGCAAGGGCATCACCTTCGATACCGGCGGCATCTCGATCAAGCCGTCGGCCGGCATGGAAGACATGAAATGGGACATGGGCGGCGCCGGCGCGGTGATCGGCCTGATGAAGGCGCTGGCCGGGCGCAAGGCCAAGGTCAACGCCGTCGGCATCGGCGCGCTCGCCGAGAACATGCCCTCCGGCACCGCGCAGCGGCCCGGCGACATCGTCAAGTCGCTGTCGGGGCAGACGATCGAGGTGCTCAATACCGACGCCGAGGGCCGCCTCGTGCTGGCCGATGCGCTGTGGTACTGCCAGGACCGCTTCAAGCCGCGGGCGATGGTCGATCTCGCGACGCTGACCGGCGCGATCATCATCGCGCTGGGCCACGAGCACGCGGGCCTCTACAGCAACGACGAGAAGCTCGCGGAGCAGCTGATCGCCGCCGGCAAGGCGACCGGCGAAACGTTGTGGCGCATGCCACTCGGCGACACCTACAACAAGCTGATGGACAGCGACGCCGCCGACGTGAAGAACATCAGCGGCGGCCGCGACGCCGGCAGCGTCACCGCCGCCTGCTTCCTCGAGCGCTTCGTCAACAAGGTACCCTGGGCGCACCTCGACATTGCCGGCACCGCGTGGACGACCAAGGACAAGCCGGTCGTGCCCAAGGGAGCCACCGGCTTCGGCGTACGGCTGCTCAACCGCTTCGTGCGCGACAATTACGAGACCCCGGCCGCGAAGTGACCGAGATCGGGTTCTATCATCTCAAGAGCCTGACGCTCGAACGTGCTTTGCCGCAGCTGCTCGAGAAGGCCTATGCCGGCGGCTATCGCGTGGTGGTGCTCGCCGGTTCGGCCGAGCGCGTCGACCATCTCAACGCGCTGCTTTGGACCTACAGCGATGCCGCGTTCCTGCCGCACGGGTCGACCAAGGACGGCAACCCGGCGCATCAGCCGATCTGGCTCACGGTCGAAGACGAGAATCCCAACGGCGCCGACATGCTGGTGCTGGTCGACGGCGCGACATCGCGCCAGATCGATCGCTTCCGACGGGTGCTCGACGTGTTCGACGGCAACGACGAAGCGGCAGTCGCTGCGGCACGCCAGCGCTGGCAGCAGGCCAAGGCCGCCGGCCACGCTTTGACCTATTGGCAGCAGACCGAGAAGGGCTGGGAAAAGGCCGGCGCGGGTTGAAGCCGGACCGCGCTCCCGCTATAAACCCGCGACTTTTACGCCAGCAATGGGACCCGGTTCATGGCCAAGGAACGCACGCTTTCGATCATCAAGCCCGACGCGACGCGCCGTAACCTAACCGAGAAGATCAATGCCCGGTTCACGGCGCGCGGCCTCAAGGTGGTCGCGCAAAAGCGCCTCACGCTGTCCACCGCACAGGCCGAGGGCTTCTACGACGTGCACAAGGAGCGGCCGTTCTTCCGCAGCCTGGTGACCTTCATGACCTCCGGGCCGGTGGTGGTTCAGGTTCTCGAGGGCGAAGACGCCGTTGCGCTCAATCGCGAGATCATGGGCGCGACCGATCCGGCCAAGGCAGCGCCCGGAACCATCCGCAAGGATTTCGCCGAATCGATCGAGGCCAATTCGGTGCACGGCTCGGATTCGCCCGAGACCGCGAAGCGGGAGATCGCGTACTTTTTCCCGGAGCTTAGGTAAATCGCGCCGTCCGCCGTCCGGGCAGCCATTCGGTATTTCGCTATCTGTGCCGCGCGCGGCCGAATTAGAGTTTCCCTGGGGCGCGCCGCGATGGACGCCCGGCGAGGGGACGAGGTGTCCGGTGCATTCGGCCGGCGAATTCGATCGGAGAGGGCTGCCCGAAACCACGGCGCTGCAGATTCTGGCGGCGCTGGCGCTCTGCCATTTCCTCAACGACCTGATGCAATCGCTGCTGCCGGCGCTCTATCCGCTGCTGCAACAGGGATTTGCCCTCAATTTCAGCCAGATCGGTCTCATCACCCTGACCTATCAGGTCACGGCATCGCTGCTGCAGCCGGCAATCGGGTTCTATACCGATCGCCGCCCGAAACCCTATGCCCTGCCGTTCGGCATGGCCTTCACGCTGGCCGGATTGCTCCTGCTGGCGTCGGCGGCGACGTTCGAGACGCTGCTGCTGGCGCCGGCGCTGGCGGGGATCGGCTCGGCGATCTTCCATCCCGAGGCGTCACGCTTCGCGCGCAGCGCGGCGGGTCGTCGCCACGGGTTCGCGCAGGCCTTCTTCCAGCTCGGCGGCTCGGCGGGTTCGGCGGTCGGACCGCTGCTGGTCGCGTTGTTCGTCGTGCCGCGCGGTACCGCCAGCGTCGCGTGGTTCTCGGTCGCCGCCCTGGCGGCGATCGCCATCCTGGTTCCGGTGAGCGTCTGGTACAGGCGGATCGGCGCAACGCGCGCCCGCTCGGAGGCATCGCGCGCGACGGCCGTGACGCTGCCGCGCCGCCGCGTCGCAGCGGCGCTTGCCGTCTTGATCGTGCTGATGTTCTCGAAATTCTTCTACCTGACGAGCCTGACCAACTACTACACCTTCTACCTGATGGACCGCTTCGGCGTGTCGGTGACGAATGCGCAGCTCCATCTCTTCGCGTTTCTCGGCGCGGCGGCGGCCGGCATGTTCTTCGGCGGGCATCTCGGCGACCGCATCGGCCGCAAATACGTGATCTGGGGCTCGATTCTTGGCGTCCTGCCGTTCACCCTCGCGCTGCCATACGCGAGTCTCGCCTGGACCGGGGTCTTGACCGCGCTGATCGGCTTTATCCTGGCGTCCGCATTTCCGGCGATCGTCGTTTATGCCCAGGAACTCGTTCCCGGCAAGATCGGCATGATCTCGGGCCTATTCTTCGGTCTGGCGTTCGGCATGTCGGGCGTCGGCGCAGGACTGCTCGGTCTGCTCGCCGATCACACCAGCATCGGCTTCGTTTACCGGGTGTGCGCCTTCCTGCCGGCGCTCGGCCTGGTGACAGCGCTGCTGCCGGATATTGAACCGCACCGGCGGCTGACGCCGCGCAAGGCCTAGACCAGGAAGTAGGCGAGCAGCAACAGGATGACGACGATCGTACCAACCGCCCAGCGCAGCAGGCGGGCAAAGCCCAGCCAAGTCTCACGGTGCGGCTGAACGTCAAACGTGCTCATCGGAAATCCCCTGGCAAAAAACCCGGCATGCTATAGCGCGGTGGCCGGTTTTTGCAAATCCCCCAAAGGCCGCGCCAGTGCCTTGCCCAGCGCCAGCGCGTAAAACGGCAGCCACCACAGCTGGTAATTATGGTGCGCCGTCGGCGCCGCCAGGATGGCGGCGAGCGTCAGGGCGGCGGCGAGCGCGGCGCGGGCGGCGAGGTCCGGCGCCCGGCGCCAGACATGAACGGTGATCGCCAGCGCCAAAGCGGCGAAGACCGAGCGCGCGGCCACCGCGGCGCCGGCGGGCGCAAAGGCGAGCCAGCTGGTGCTGTCGGGCGGCCGGATCGCGTTGAAGAGGACGATATTGTCGTAAAACGCGACAGGCGCCGCCAGGGCATAGGGCAGCATCGGCGCCAACCCGACCGCGATGCCGAGGCCGTAGCGGAGCCGCGCGTGATGGTGCGACGGCACCAGGCAGGGGACGAAGACCAGGCCCGGGAACAGCTTGGCGGCGATCGACAATCCGACACACAGACCGGCGAGAAAATCGCGGCGGCCGGCAGCGAGGAACGCGATTAGCAACGGAACCACCGCGGCGAGATCGGTTGCCCCTTTGGCGAAAATCTGCTCGGCCACCAGCGGCAGCGAGAGATAGAGCGCCGCCGCGATCGTTCCGACGGGGCGCGAGCCGGCGCGCCGGCCAAGGGCCAGAAGCAGCACGACGGTCGCGGCCTGGAGCAGCCAGTTCGTGAGGAGCACACCGCGCGCGCCGAGCGCCAGACCGAGCGGCAGATAGACCGCCGGCATCACCGGCAGATATTTGTAGCCGGCGAACGCGCCGCCGAGCTGCGGATCGATCGGCAGCGCATAGGGATTCCCTCCGGCGAGCATCGCACGCCCCGCCGCTAGCGTCGTCGTCGCCATGTCGATGAGCCGCGGATGGACGAGCCGCGCGCCGCCGTAGATCAGCTCGGCGACGGCAAGCGCGGCGATCAGGGCGAGCAGGTCGCGCCGCGGCCTCGCGTCGGTCGCCGGAAGCCCCAGCCGGGAAAGCAGGATCGGCAGGGCAGCGAGCAAAGCCAGCAGCGCCAGCGCCTTCCACGGCCCGGCCTCGCCCCAGTTGAAGATCTGCACCAGACCGACCGCGGCCCAGAACGCCGTGGCGGCGAGAATGCGCGCCACGCTCACGCCGCCGCGTCGAGCCGCGCCGGCCCGGGCTGACCGTCGATTTCGACGCCGTCGGACAAGACACGGACGCGGCCCTCGGCAATGAGGCGCAGCGCCAGCGGATAGCACTTGTGCTCGACCGCCAGCACGCGCGCCGCCAGTGTCGCGGCGTCGTCGCCCGGCAGCACCGGCACGGAAGCCTGAACGACGATCGGGCCGCTGTCGACTTCATGCCGGACGAAATGGACGGTGCAGCCGTGGCGCTTGACGCCCGCCGCGAGCGCGCGCGCATGGGTGTCGAGGCCGGGAAATTCCGGCAGCAGCGACGGATGGATGTTGATCATCCGGTCGCGCCAAGCAGCCACGAACGCGGCGCCGAGCACGCGCATGAACCCGGCGAGGCAGACGAGTTCGACGCTGGCGTCGCGGAGCGCGCGGTCGAGCGCCGCATCGAACGCGTCGCGATCGGCGAAATCGCGATGGGCGATGATGCGCGTCGGGATGCGGGCCCGTGCGGCGCGTTCGAGGCCTTGAGCGTCGGCGCGGTTGGAAATCACCAGCACGATCTCGGCGGGAAAATTCCGCGCGGCACAGGCGTCGATCAGCGCCTGCAGGTTGGAGCCGCGGCCCGAGATCAGTACGCCGGTCCTCAGTCGGGCCACGCGCGCTCCATGTTGACGATGCGCGCCGTCGGCTCGCCGGTGCCGCGGACGATGCGGCCGATGCGATGGACGCGTTCGCCGGCCTCTCCGAGGACCCGGGCGACGACGTCGGCCTGCGCCGGGGCGACCACGGCGACCATGCCGACGCCGCAATTGAAGGTGCGCGCCATCTCGGCGTGGGTGATCCCGCCCGCACGCGCCAGCCAGGCGAAGACCGGCGGCAGCGGCCATGTCGCGGCGTCGAGCTCGGCGGCGAGGCCGTCGGGGAGCACGCGCGGAACGTTCTCGATCAGGCCGCCGCCGGTGACGTGGGCATAGGCCTTGACGCCGCCGACCTTGAGTGCCGCGAGGCACGGCCGGACATAGAGCCGCGTCGGCCGCAGCAGCTCGTCGGCGAGAGCCCGGCTTGGCGCGAACGGCGCCGCGCCGCTGTAGGACAGGCCGGTTTCCTCGACCACGCGGCGCACCAGCGAAAAACCGTTGGAATGGAGGCCGTCGGATTCGAGACCGAGCACGATGTCGCCGGCGACAACCGTCGAGCCGTCGAGCACCCGGCCGCGCTCGACCGCGCCGACCGCGAAGCCGGCGAGATCGTAATCGCCGGCGCCGTACAGGCCCGGCATTTCGGCGGTCTCGCCGCCGATCAGCGCGCAGCCGACCGCGCCGCAGGCGGCGGCGATGCCTTTGACGACGGTGGTCGCTTGCGGTACCGACAATTTGCCCGTGGCGAAGTAATCGAGGAAGAAGAGCGGCTCGGCGCCCTGCACGACCAGATCGTTGACGCACATCGCCACCAGATCGACGCCGATGGTGTCGTGCCTGTCGGCGGCGATGGCGATCTTGAGCTTGGTGCCGACGCCGTCGGTGGCGGCGACCAGGATGGGATCGCGATAGCCGGCCGCCTTGAGATCGAACAGCGCGCCGAAGCCGCCGAGTCCCGCCGCCGTGCCGGCGCGGGCCGTTGCCCTGGCGAAAGGCTTGATGGCTTCGACCAGCGCGTCGCCCGCGTCGATATCGACTCCGGCGTCGCGGTAGCTGCGACTTTTCTTGGGGTCAGCCATTCGCGCGCTTTCTACGCCAGGACGGCGGCGATGAAAAGCCCGGCCGTGCTAGACTGCAGCCATGAAATCGCCTGCCCGGGCGGCCGCCGTCTGGCTCGCCGGCTTCTGCAGTTTCCTCGACCTCTACGCGCCCCAATCCATTCTGCCCACGATCCGCGACCTCTTCGGCGTCGGCGCGGTCGAGGCCAGCCACATGATCAGCGCGACAACGCTGGCGGTGGCGGTCATCGCCCCGTTCACCGGCGCCGGCGCCGACATGATCGGCCGCAAGCGCGTGATCGTCACCGCCATGGTCGTGCTGATCGCGCCAACGCTGCTGATCGCCCTGTCGAATACGTTGCCGGCAATGGTGTTCTGGCGCTTCGTCCAGGGGCTGCTGCTGCCGCCGATCTTCGTCGTCACCGTCGCCTATATCGGCGACGAGGTGCCGATCGCCGAAGCCACCGGCGTCGCCGGCATCTATCTGTCGGGCAGCTGCTTCGGCGGATTTTTCGGACGGTTTCTGTGCGGCTTGCTGGTCGGGCCGTTCGGCATACGCGGCGCGTTCCTCGGCCTTGCCGCCTTGACGGCGGTAGCGGCGGTCCTCGTCATCGCCCTGATGCCCCCCGAGCGTCGGTTCGTGCCCAGCGCCGGGCCGCTCCACGCGCTGCGGCACGTCCTCGGCCATCTGTTCGATCGCCGGCTCGACGCCATCTTTGCCGTCGGCTTCGGCGTTCTGTTCTCGTTCGTCGCCACTTTTACCTACGTGAATTTCTATCTCGCCGCGCCGCCGTTCAATCTCTCGGCGGCCGCGCTCGGCACGATCTTCGTGGTGTATCTTGTCGGCGTGACGACGACACCGCTGACAGGGCGCCTGGTGCGGCGCTTCGGCCGCCGACGCCTGGTGGTCGGCGTGCTGTGCCTGTGGATCGGCGGCCTGCTGCTGACGCTTGCCGGCAATCTCGTCGCGATCATCGCCGGCCTTGCCATCGGCGCCGGCTGCGGATTCATCGTCCAGACTAGCGCCACCGCGGCGGTCGCGGTCTCGGCGCAGCGCGCGCGTTCGTCGGCGGTCGGTCTTTACGTCACCTGCTATTACATCGGCGGCAGCATCGGCGCGATCCTGCCCGGTTACGCCTGGAACCGCGCCGGCTGGCCAGGCTGTCTCGCGGTCATCATCGCCGTGCTGCTGCTGATGGTGATGCTGGTCCTGCGCCTCTGGAGCGACCCCGCCGCTCAGGCGAGCCCCGAGCGATAGGTGCGATAGAACGGCGTCCAGCTGAGCGCTGCTTTGATGCGTGCGTTGCTGACGCGACACGACCGGATCGCCGGGCCGCCCGGCGACGGCGGCGGCGCGTTCTCGAGCGCGGCGATATGGCCGAGCAGTTCCCGGAAGGCGATCGGCGCATCGTCGACCGCCGCCAGGACGGAACCGGGTGCCGCACGTTCCGCCGCCAGGACGCAGGCGGATGCCATGTCGGCGACGCGGATCAGCGAGATATAGGCACTGCCGACGCCCGGCAACGGCAGGCTGCCGTGGCGCGCCGCCTCGCGCCATTGCCGCTCGCGCCCGGTGCCGGGGCCGTAGAACATGCCGCCACGGACGATGATCCAATCGAGCCCGGACCGGCGGACGGAGACCTCCATATCGACCGCCGACTGCGCAACCGGCGTGGGATGGAGCGGCGCGTCCTCGTCGACCAGCCGATCGTCGCCGGCGGCAAGCAGATGGGCGATGCTCTGTTGGACGTAGCGCCGGACGCCGGCGTCGCGGCAGGCGGCGATCAAGGTTTCGGTTCCTTCGCGCCGCACGCGGTCGTTCGGCGACCGGTCGGGACTGGGCCCGGCCCGCGGGATCACCGTCGCGACATGAAACGCGACATCGGCGCCGGTCAGCGCCGGAGCGAGCGAAGCGCGGTCGAGAATATCGCCTTCGAATACGACGACACCGAGGCGTTCGAGCGCGGCGCGCTTGGCGGCGGTGCGGGCAACGGCGCTGACGCGATGGCCGCGCTCGATCAGGCGAGGGATCAGGTGGCCGCCGAGGATGCCGGTCGCGCCGATGACGGCGGCGCGCACGGTCAGCGCGCCCCCGAAACGCCGAGAATCGCGCCCGAGACATAGGACGCCTCGGATGTCAGCAACCAGACAATCGCGTTGGCCACTTCCTCGGCCGTTCCGGGCCGCTGCATCGGCAGCATCGGCCTGGCGCGCTCGAGCCGACCGGGCGGCTGCATCTCCGTATCGATCATCCCGGGCCGCACGCAGTTGACGCGGATGCCTTCCATCGCCACTTCGCGGGCGAGGCCGACGGTGAGGGTCTCGACCGCGCCCTTGCTGGCGGCGTAGGGAATCGCCTCGCCGCCGCCACCGAGCACCGCCGCCGTCGACGATAGGTTGACGATCACGCCGCCATTGCCGCCGCGCCGGGTCGACATGCGCTTCACCGCCTCACGCGCGCACAGGATGGTACCCGTGACGTTGACGGCGAACAGCTCGTTGACCGGCGTCGCCGCGACCGCGTCGAGCCGGCCGGTCGGCCCGAGGATACCGGCGCTGTTGACCAGCGCGGTGACGCGGCCGAGCGCCCTGTCGGTCTCGACGAAGAGCCTTTCGACGTCGGCCTCGCGGGCGACGTCGCCGGCGAGCGCAATCGCCCAGCCGCCGGTCTTGGCGATCGCGGCGGCGACGGCCTCGGCGCGGGCGCGATTGTCTTTGTAGCTGACGGCGACCGCATAGCCGCGCCGCGCGGCCGCGGTGGCGACGGCGGCGCCGATGCCACGGCCGCCGCCGGTGACGATCAAGACCTGCGCTGGTGCGGACATGGGCTTCCTTTGCGCTGTTGCATCGGTCCCGGCAGACTATGCCAAGCCCGGGGCGGGAGGCCATCTTGCGCGCAGGCGCGGCGACTGCGATTGCCATGATCGGAATGCTGCTCGGCGCGCCGGTCGAAGCGGCGTCATGGAGCAATCCGTCGCTGCAGCCGACGCCCGGCCCGGCGCGCGCGATCGGCGCGGCGTGGGACGGGTGCCTGGCGGGCGCGGTCGCGCTGCCCTGGGACGGAGCCGGGTTCGAGGTCATCCATCCGAGCCGCCACCGCTATTTCGGCCATCCCGCAACCGTCGCCTTCGTCGAGCGCCTGGGACGACGCGCCCGCGCCGCCGGCCTGCCGCTGTTCTATGTCGGCGACATGGCGCAGCCGCGCGGCGGTCCGATGGCCTACGGCCACGCGGCGCATCAAAACGGTCTCGACGTCGATATCTGGTTCACCGGCGACACAGTATCCGGCCTGTCGGTCGCGGCACGCGACGCGCTCGAGCCGCCGTCGATGGTTCTGGCGGACCAACGGCGCGTCGACCCGGCGCGGTTCGGCCCGCAGCAGGTCCGGTTGCTGCGGCTCGCGGCGCACGATCCGGCGGTCGACCGCATCTTCGTCAATCCGGCGATCAAACAGGCGCTGTGCCGCGGCTACGGGGGTATGGACAACGATCGCCGCTGGCTGCGCCGGATCCGGCCGTGGTACGGCCACCGCGGCCACTTCCACGTGCGTCTCAAGTGCCCGCCGGGATCCCGGCTATGTCGCAGCCAGCCGCCGTCGCCGCCCGGCGACGGCTGCGCGCCCGCCGTGTTCGCCTGGTGGTCGCGGGCGCTGAGCAAGCCGCCGCCGCCTGTGCGCTCGCGGCCGGCGGCGCCCTTGCCGGCGGCCTGCCAGGCGCTCGCGCCGGCAAACTGAGGGACGGCACCGGGAGCCCTGTCGACGGATTTGACACCGCTGTCAAGAATTCATTACAGACGGATTAATAAATGTAAAACAGATAAGTAGTAGTATCAAAATACAATGTCGATTTTACCGAAATCGCCATGAGCAAATACTTGTCGGCTCCCGGATTAACCATAATAATCGCGGCGATCGCCGGTTTCCGGCGATCGGGGAGCGTTCGATGAAGCGGATTTGCGTCCTCAGTCTTGCGCTCGGCTTCCTGGCCGTGCCGGCCTGTGCGCAGACCTTCGGTCCGCCCGGCACCGGCCCGGACGGGCCCTACGTCCGCGGCGAAGGCGGCTGGTCGCACATGAACGACATGACCGGCCGCAGCACCTCCGGCGACATCTACACGTCGAAACAGAACGAGGGGTTCACGGCCGGCGGCGCGGTCGGCTGGAAGCTCGACCAGCTGCGCCTCGAGCTCGGCCTCGATTTCAGCAATTCCGGCATCAAGGAGATCGATCTCAACAACGTGCCGAGCACGACGACCGGGGGGTCGGTCGAGAACCTGTCCGGCATGGTGCGCGCGCTCTGGGACCTGCACACCGGCACGAATTTCGTGCCCTATATCGGCATCGGCGTCGGTGCGTCCTATGTCCGGCTCGACCACGCGCGCTACAACGGCACGACGCTGAGCGACGCCTCGGATACGGTCTTCGCCTACGAGCCGATCCTCGGCATCAACTACCTGGTCACGCCGGACCTGGCGCTCGGCCTCGAGTACCGCTATTTCGCGACCGTCGATCCGTCGTTCAACTACGCACCAGGCGGCAAGCTCGGCCTCAAGAACGAAAGCCACAACGTGCTCGCGAGCCTGACCTGGTATTTCGGCGTGCCCAAGGCGACGCCGGCGATGCAGCCGGGTCCGCCGGTCTACCGGCCGCAACCGGCGCCGGCGAAGCCCGCGCCGGTGCCGCAGGCCGCCGCACCTCTCGCCTACGTCGTGTTCTTCAACTTCAACAGCGCCAGGCTGACGCCCGAGGCGCGCATCGTGGTGGCGCAGGCGGCGACGGCCTTTCGGCAGAATACCAGGAGCCGGATCAAGCTGACCGGCTATACCGATACCTCGGGCTCGCAATCCTACAACCTCGCCCTGTCGCGCGCGCGCGCCTATGCTGTGCGCGACGAGATGGTGCGGCTCGGTGTGCCGGCCGGAGAAATCGGCGTCGCCTGGGAAGGCGAGGCCAATTCCCGCGTGGCGACCGCCGACGGGGTGCGCGAGCCGCAAAACCGGCGCGTCGAAATCGTCATTCCATAGATCCGGCGGATGAAGCGCGAAGGAAGACGCGGTCCCGCCGGGTCTTCCTTTTTTGTCGCACGGGGTGGAAATGGCGTGCGCTGCGGCTCTATGGTGGCCGCCGCGAGGCGCATCGTGACCGTTTCCTTTTCGCTGCCGTTCCAGGAATTCGCCCGGCTTTTCGCTGAGGCCAGGGCCAAGGAGCCGTCGGAGCCGGAAGCCGCGACGCTCGCCACGGCGACGCGCGACGGCCGTCCGTCGATCCGCATCGTACTGGTCAAGGCGGCGGACGAACGCGGCTTCGCCTTCTACACCAATCTCGGCAGCCGCAAGGCGCGCGAACTCGCCGACAATCCGCGCGCCTCGCTGCTCTTCCATTGGAAGTCGCTGGCGCGCCAGGTGCGGATCGAAGGCGTGGTCGCCGCGGTCACGGCGGCGGAGGCCGACGCGTATTTCGCGTCGCGACCGCGCGAGAGCCAGCTCGCGGCCTGGGCGTCGCGCCAGTCGGAAGCGGTGGCCGGCCGGGACGCGCTCGACGCCCGTTTCGCGGAAGCCGAGGCGCGCTTCGCCGGCGGGCCGGTGCCGCGGCCGGCGTTCTGGTCGGGGTTCCGGCTGATACCGGACTATTTCGAGTTCTGGACCTTCCGGCCGTATCGGCTGCATGATCGCCAAGCCTATATTCGCGACGGCCAGGGTTGGCGCAGCGAGCGGCTGTTCCCATGAGCGAAGCGGTTTCGCGCGAAGATTCGATGGAGCGCATCGGCGCGCTGATGCGTCGGGCGACCTATGCCTCGATCTCGGTTGCGGGACTTCTGGTCGCGGTGAAGCTGGTTGCCTGGGTTGAGACCAACTCGGTCAGCCTGCTGTCGAGCCTCATCGATTCGCTGCTCGACGGCGCGGCCTCGCTCGCCAACTTGGTCGCCGTGCGCCAGGCGCTGGTGCCGCCCGACCGCGAGCACCGTTTCGGCCACGGCAAGGCCGAGCCGCTGGCGAGCCTCGGCCAGGCGGCATTCATTACCGGCTCCGCGGTGCTGCTGCTGGTCGAGGCGATCCAGCATCTGATCCATCCGCAGCCGATCAGCAACACCCGCGCCGGGCTCGCCGTGATGATTTTCGCCGTGGCGGTGACGGTGGTGCTGGTGCTGTATCAGCGCTACGTCGTCAGACGGACCGGTTCGCTGGCGGTGAGCGTCGACGCGTTCCACTATCGTGCCGATCTCGTGCTCAATCTTGCGGTGATCGCTGCGCTGGTTCTCACGGTCGAGTTCGGCTACGTGCTGATCGATCCGATCTTCGGCGCGGCCATCGCGCTGTGGATCATCTGGGGCGCCTGGGAGGTGGTGAACAAGGCGATCGTGCAGCTGATGGACCGCGAGCTGCCCGATGCCGACCGCGAGCGCATTCGCGCCATCGCGCTGGCGCATCCCGAGGTCCGCGCCGTGCACGACATGAAGACGCGCGCTGCCGGGCCGATCTCGTTCATCCAGATCCATCTCGAGATGGACGGCGACCTGCCGCTGACCCAGGCGCACCGCATCGCCGACGAGGTCGAATCCCGTATCCTGGCGGCCTATCCGCGCTCCGAAGTGATCATCCACGAGGATCCGGTCGGGGTCGCCGAGCCGCGCGCCGCTTATACGCGCTGACCTTGCTTTTCTTTAAATCGCCGTCACCTTAAGCTTCGCGCATGGCGCCCGAGCGCAAGATCATCCTGCTGACCGGCGCGAGCCGCGGCATCGGCCACGCCACGGTCAAGCGCTTCAGCGACGCCGGCTGGCGCGTCATCACCTCGTCGCGCGAGCCGGTGCCGCCGGAATGCAAGCGCGATCCCAATTGGACGAAGCACATCACTGCCGATCTGTCGCAGACCCAGGACGTCGAAGGCTTCATCGGCGCGGTGCTGCAGGAGTTGGGCGACGCGCCGCTGCACGCGCTGGTCAACAACGCCGGCGTCTCGCCCAAGACGCCGTTCAAGGAGCGGCTCGGGTGCCTCAACGGCGACCTCGCGGACTGGCGCCAGGTGTTCCAGCTCAATTTCTTCACGCCGGTGATGCTGGCGCGCGGCCTAGCCGGGCCGCTGAGCAGGGGCAAGGGCACGATCGTCAACGTCACCTCGATCGCCGGCCACGCGGTCCATCCCTTCGCCGGCTCGGCCTATTCGACGTCGAAAGCGGCGCTCTCCGCGCTGACGCGCGAGATGGCGGCGGAGTTCGCGGAGCTCGGCGTCCGCGTCAATGCCGTGGCGCCGGGCGAGATCGTGACCGCCATGCTGTCGCCCGAGACCGAGGTATTGCTGCCGCGCATTCCGCTGCGCCGTCTCGGCACGCCCGAAGACGTGGCGGCGACGATCTTCTATCTGTGCTCGCCGGAATCGTCCTACGTCACCGGCACCGAGATTTTCGTCACCGGCGGGCAGCATCTTTATTGAGCGGCCGCCGGCTCCGCCGATTGGCTCACCCCTGCGGCGCGGTGGCGATCGGCGTGCATGAGCAGGAGATCGTCGCACCCATCGGCACACAGGTGGTGGTCGAGCCGGTGACGACGGCCTTGGGCCGATCCGACCCACAGCCTGCGAGCAGCGGCAGCAGCAGGGCCAACAGGGCGGCGGCGCCCGCACCCTGCTGCCGGCGCCGGACCCGAAACACCGGCAAAGGATCGACCCGCATGCGCTCCTCCTCGACATGCGTCGCACGCGCGAGAGCGGTCTCTCGCTGCGCCCGATTTTAGACGAGGACGACCGGCGCGATCTGTGGCTTAGCGGTGGCAGCCTAGCGTCTGAGCCGCGCGAGTTTGCCCTGGAGCTGCGCGATCTCGGCCTCGAGCCAGTCGAGATACGCTTGCGGTGCCGCGGTGTCGCCGGCGCGCAGCTCGTTCAGCCGGGCAATCTCGCCTTCGACGATCTCCGCGATATGCGCGATCTGGACCTCGCGCTCGGCCGGATCGAGATGGTGCAGGAAGCGCAGCTTGAGCAGCAGCGCCAGGCGGGTCACGTCGCCGAGCGGCGGCTTCAATCGCGCCTGCAGCAGATCGGCGAGAGCCCGGCGTCCGGCGGCGGTCAGGCTCAGCCGCGCATTGTCGGCCATACCCTTGCCTTCGCTCGCCGCCGCCAGGCCTTCGACGATCAGCGCTTCGAGCGAGGAGCCCATGAGGTCGAGCGACGGCGCGACGAGACGGCCGGTGAACTGGCGGATCTGGACGGCGAGATCGCCGTAGCGCCGCGGACCGTCGGCGAGAAAGCCGAGGGCCACGAGCTTGACGGCTTCGATGGGGATCAGCGGCTGGTCGCGCAGCATGCGGCGACTTTAGAGGACCCGGCGCGGCGAGGGAATTGCCCCCCGCGCCTTGTCATTGCAGGGAGCGCAGCGACGAAACGATCAGTCTCTCGGCGAGGCCCGATTGCTTGGCGACGCTCTGAGCGACGGGAAGGGTGAGTCAGGCGACGCGGCGGATCGGCAGACGCGACCAGACGTCGGAGAGCGCCGCCACCAGCGTCTCGATATCCTGGTCGGAGTGGAGCGGCGTCGGCGTGAAACGCAGGCGCTCGCCGCCGCGCGGCACGGTCGGATAGTTGATCGGCTGGACATAGATGCGGTGGCGCTCGAGCAGGTCGTCCGACGCCTGCTTGCAGAGCCGTGCATCGCCGACCAGCACCGGCACGATATGGCTTTGACTCGGCATCACCGGCAGCCGGGCGTCGGCCAGCCGGCGTTTCAGCCGCGCCGCGCGCTCCTGATGGCGTCGGCGCAACTCCGTTGCGGCTTTGACGTGGCGGATGCTGGCGACCGCGCCGGCGGCGATCGCCGGCGGCAGCGAGGTGGTGAAGATGAATCCCGGCGCGTAGCTGCGCAGGAAATCGACCAAGCCGGTCGACGCCGCGACGTAACCGCCCATCAGCCCGAACGCCTTGGCCAGCGTGCCCTGGATCAGGTCGACGCGGTCCATCACGCCGTCGCGCTCGGCGACTCCGGCGCCGCGTTCGCCATAGAGGCCGACGGCATGGACTTCGTCGAGATAGGTCATCGCGCCGTACCGCCGCGCCACCTCGCAGATCTCGCCGATCGGCGCGATATCGCCGTCCATCGAGTAGACCGATTCGAACGCCACCAGCTTGGACCGCGCCGGATCGGCCGCCTTGAGCAGGCGTTCGAGGTCGATGGGATCGTTGTGCCGGAAGATGCGCTTCTCGGCGCCGCTGTGCCGGATGCCCTGGATCATCGATGCGTGGTTGAGCGCGTCGGAGAAGACGATGCATCCGGGAAGCTGCGATCCCAGCGTCGCCAGCGCCGCTTCGTTGGCGACATAGCCCGAGGTGAAGACCAGAGCCGCCGGTTTGCGGTGCAGTTCGGCGAGCTCGCGTTCGAGCACGACGTGGTGATGGTTGGTGCCCGAGATGTTGCGCGTGCCGCCGGCACCGGCGCCGTTCTGCTCGATCGCCGCGCGCATCGCCGCCAGCACGTCTGGATGCTGGCCCATGCCGAGATAATCGTTCGAGCACCAGACCGTGATCTCGCCGCCGCGGGTATGGTCGTGGGCGCGCGGAAAGGCGCCGGCGCGGCGGGCAATGTCGTTGAAGACGCGGTAGCGGCCTTCGGCCTTCAGGGCATCGAGCCGGGTCTTGAAGAAGGCTTCGAAATCCATCTTTGGAAAGAGCCCTTTAGCCGAAAAGCCGAACGATTATAACCGCTAGCGTTTTCACCGTCAGGCCCGCAATGAGGCCCGTTGTCGCGGCGACAGCCGCGCCGCGGCGTCGTCGAGCGCCTTGCCGAAACGATCGAGCATTTCGTCGATCTCGCTCTCCGAGATCACCAGCGGCGGCGAGAACGCCTGGGTGTCGCCGATCTGCCGCAGGATCAGGCCGTGCTTGTTGATCTCGGCCGTCAGGATGTTGCCGGCGCCGACGCTCGGCTCGAACGGCGCCTTGGTCGCCTTGTTCTTGACCAGCTCGACTCCCGCCATCAGGCCGACGCCGCGCACCTCGCCGACCAGCGGGTGGTCGGCGAAGCGTCGGCGCAGGCCGTCCTGCAGGCGCGGCGCGACCTTCTTGATATGCGCCAGTATGTTGCGCTCCTCGTAGATCTTGAGCGCCTCGATCGCGACCGCACAGCACACCGGGTGGCCGGAATAGGTATAGCCGTGGGCGAATATGCCGATCTTGTCGCTCTCGTCGGCGAGCGCCTGGTAGATGGGATCGCTGACCACGGTTGCCGAGATCGGCAGATAGGCCGACGACAGCGCCTTGGCGACCGTGATGATGTCGGGCTTGAGATCGAAGGTCTCGGTGCCGAACATCCTGCCGGTGCGGCCGAAACCGGTGATGACCTCGTCCGCGATCAAGAGCACGTCATATTTTCTGAGCACCTTCTGGATTTTCTCGTAATACGTTCGCGGCGGCACGATGACGCCGCCCGCGCCCATCACCGGCTCGGCAATGAAGGCGGCGACGGTGTCGGGGTCCTCGCGCTGGATCATGAGCTCGAGGCTTTCCGCGAGCCGCGTGGCGAAATCCTCCTCGCTCTCGCCCCGATGCGCGAAGCGATAGTGATGCGGGCAATCGGCGTGGCGGATATTGGCGATCGGCAGGTCGAACGAACGGTGATTGTTGGGCAGGCCCGACAGGCTCGCCGTCGCCACGGTCACGCCATGATAGCTCTTGAAGCGCGCGATGATCTTCTTCTTGCGCGGCCGGCCGCGCGCGTTGTTGTAGTACCAGACGATCTTGATGGCGGTGTCGTTCGCCTCTGACCCGGAATTGTTGAAGAAGGCGTGCGACATCTTCACCGGCATCATGGCGACGAGCCGTTCCGCCAGCTCGCCGACGACCTCGTGCGATTTGTGGTGGAACGAGTGGTAGAAGCTGAGCTTGCGCATCTGCCGCGCCGCGGCCTCGACCAGCCGCTCCTCGCCGAAGCCGAGCGCCGTGCACCAAAGGCCGGCGCAGCCCTCGAGATACTCCTTGCCGGCCTCGTCCTTGACCCGGACGCCCTTGCCCTCGGTCACCAGAAGCTCGCCCTGGCGTTCGAGCCGGCGATGGTTGGCGTAAGGGTGGAGGTGGAAGGCGATATCGCGGCTGGCGGCGGAATTGCCTCGCTGCATGACGGGAATCCTTGGAAACGGGCCGGTACGCGGCTGGTCGTGGTTACTATCGGCCGCGGCGGCCGTCGGCGTCAAACCCGGCCGCCGGAACGGCTGGGAAACCGGGGCATTGCCGCCCCCTGCGTCATCCGGTCGCAGGGCCTTTGGGAAGGTCCTTGCGGGCTTGGCCGATCCGGTCTCGCTCGTGGGCTGTCCCGGCTCTTGTCCACAAGCCTATCCACAGAGCGTGACGAAACCACGCAACAAGACGCTGGCGCCGCCGTAGGCAGCCGGTTTCTGATCATTGGCGATCGCATCAGGTCGCCCAGCGTAAAGGTTTGCGATATGCCGGAGCCGGCGCTCGACGACAAGGAGCTTGCGAATTTCGATATGGACCGGGTCATCATCGACCCGGAGTATCGCCGTCGGGTGATCGACCGCCTGCGGCGCGATCCGCGCATCGCCGACAAGCAGCGGCAATCGTCGCTGTTCTACGACCCGCCGCCGCCCGACGAGGAATAGTCAGCGCCGCCGGCGCGGATCGAGTGCCTGCTGCAGCCCGTCGCCGAGCAGGTTGCAGGCGATCACCGTCAGGAAGATCAACGCGCCGGGATAGACCGCGAGCATCGGCGCCAGCGCGACGGTCTCCTCGGCGCCGGTCAGCATATTGCCCCAGCTGGCGAGCGGCGGCGCGACGCCGAGACCGAGGAAGCTCAGCACCGATTCGAGCAGGATAATCTCGCCGACCGCGAGCGAGGTGGCGACGATGATCGGCGTCGCCAGATTGGGCAGGATATGGACCAGCATGATGCGCGGATGGCCGGCGCCCAGCGCCTCGGCGGCGCGCACGAAATCCTGCCGCTTCAGCGACAGCGTCGTGCCGCGCACCAGCCGCGCTACGGTCGTCCAGCCGACCAGCGTCACCAGCACGATGATGCGGTAGAGGCTGATCGCGTCCGACTGGCGCAGCGCCACCGGCACGCCGAGCTTGTGCAGGTCGGCCGCTGCGAGCACTACCAGCAGCGGCAGCAACGGCAGGGCGATGACGCCGTCGGTCAGGCGCATCAGCGCGGCGTCGAGCCGCCCGCCGAAATAGCCCGCGACGAGGCCGATGGCGGTGCCGAGCACGGCGGCGGCGAGTGCGGCGGCGATGCCGACCAGCAGCGAAACGCGGCCGCCCTCGAGCAGGCGCAGCAGCAGGTCGCGGCCGAGCTCGTCCGTGCCGAGCGGATGGCGCCAGGACGGGCCGGCCAGCCGCTGGTAGAGATCGACCGTGTCGGCCTGGGCGCCGAGCGCCTGCGCCACCAGCGGCGCCAGCAGCACGGCGAGCGCCAGCGCCAGCAGCACGCCGCCGCCGATGCGCACGCGCGGCTCAGCCAGCGCGCTCATCGGTAGGCGATCCGGGGGTCGGCCGCGGCGTAGGCGAGGTCGGCGGCGAAGTTGGCGAGCAAGGTCATCAGCGTCGCGAACAGCAGGCCGGCGAGTGCGAGGTTGTAGTCGTTTCCGAGCACGGCGTCGTAGATCAGCTTGCCCATGCCGGGATAGGCGAACATGGTCTCGGTGACGAGCGCGCCCGAGAACAGCGAGCCGAACGACAACGCCACCACGGTGATGAGCGGGATGAGCGCGTTGCGCAGCGCGTGGCGCGTCAGGATGCGCGCCTCGCCGGCGCCCTTGGCGCGCGCGGTGCGGACATAATCGTGGGTCAGGGCGTCGATCATCGCCGCGCGCATGTAGCGGAACTGCGACCCGAAATTGACCAGCGTCAGGGTGATCACCGGCAGCACCAGATGGTCGGCGCGGTCGGCGATTCCGCCGGCGCCGATGGTCGCGGCGCCGCCCGGCGGCAGCCAGCCGAGCTCGACCGCGAACACCAGGATCAGCATCAACGCCAGCCAGAACGACGGCACGGAGATCGTCGCGAAGCTGGCGAGATTGGCGGCGTCGTCGAACCGCGACCCCGGTCGCCGCGCCGCGAGCAATCCTATCGGCCAGGCCAGCGCCAGCGTCAGCGTGAAGCTCGCTCCCATCAGCAGCGCGGTGTTGCCGAGGCGCGGCAGAAGCACCGCCAGCACCGGCCGCGCATAGAGTCGTGAGTAGCCGAAATCGCCGTGCAGCGCGGCGCTCGCCCAGGCCGCGTAACGCTCCAGCAGCGGCTTGTCGAGGCCGTAGAGCGCCTTGAGCCGCGCCGCGTCGGCCACCGTCAGGTGCGGATTGGACGCGATCATCAGATCGACCGGGTCGCCGGGCATCAATCCGATCAGCGCGTAGATCACCAGCGACATGATCGCGAGTACGATCAGGATCTCGACGATGCGGCGAACGACGAAGCGACTCACCGGCGCGGTCTCGGATTTGCCGTCATTGCGCCAGCGCCTGCTCGTTGCGGCCGACGGCGCGCCACTGTTCAACCCACAGCGTCGACGGATACTCGTGTCCGGTCGGCGTCACGCCGGCGAGCCATTTCGGCAGGATGAAGGGGTCGGCCTTGAAGTAGAGCGGCAGCGCCGGCAGCTCGTCGGCGTAGAGCGCCTGCAACCGGTGCCACAGCACCGCGCGCTTGCCGCGATCGAGCTCGGTCTCGATCGCGTCCATCAAGCGGTCGGCCGCGGCGCTGCGCCAGCCGATGAAATTCTCGCCGCTCCAGTTGTTGGCGGGCGAGGGGATTTCCTTGGAATTCAGCTCGGCGCGCGGCACGTCCTCGGGAGCCGCGAACCAGGCGAACATCGCCATCTGGAACTTGCGCTTGATCATGCTGTCGCCGAACAGCACGCGCGCCGGCTGATTGGCGAGGCGGACCTGGATGCCGACGGCTCGCCATTGGCTCTGCAACACCTCCTCGACCAGCTCGCGCGAGCGGTTGCCGGCGGTGGTGGCGAGCGTCAGCGACAGCGGCCGACCGGCCGCGTTGCGCCGCACGCCGCCGCCGCTCGCGTGCCAGCCGGCTTGCTCGAGCAGGGCCTCGGCCTTGGCCGGATCGTAGGGATAGCGCGGCACGTCGTCGGTATAGACCCAATCGAGCGGCGAGACGAAGCTGTCGGCGACCGGATCGCGCCCGCCGAAGAGCTGCCGGCTGATCGCCTGGCGGTCGATGGCGTAGAGCAGCGCCCGGCGCACGCGCACATCGGCCAGGATCGGATCGTCGAGATTGAGGTCAATATGCTCGTATTCGAGGCCGGGCTTGTAGACGATGTTGAATCGGCTGCCGTGGCGCCGGGCGAAGGCCAGCGCCTCGTCGAGCGGCAGGCCCAGCTCGCCCGGCACCATGTCGAGGCCGCCGGCCAGCAGATTGGCTTCGAGCGAGGCGGTGTTCTCGACCGCCCAGATCACGATGCGGCGGAAATAGGGACGCGGCCCCGTCCAGGCCGGGTTGCGCTCGAGCACGATATGCGAGCCGGGCGAGACTTCGACGATGCGGTACGGCCCATCGTAGAGCCCGCGCATCGTCGGATCGGTGTCGTAGCGCGAGCGGATGCGGTACTCGGCGGGCGTCGCAAACGCAGGGCGCTCGACGCGCGCCGGCAGGATCTCGAAATCGTTGAGCGCCGCGTAATCGTAGGTCAGCCGGTCCATGTCGACGGTGAAGGTGCGGGCATCGCTCGCCCTGACGGCGCGCATGCGGCGATAGAGCTCCGCCTCGGCGACGCCGGTCTCGGGGTTGCGGCCGACCTGCCACGAGAAGACGACGTCGTCGGTGGTGACCGGCGTGCCGTCGTCCCAGCGCGCGTCAGGTTTGAGCGTGAACGTCAGGCGTACGCCGGTCTTGCCGCCGGGCAATGCGATCGTCTGCGCCAGGCCGTTGGCGAAACTCGGCAGCGTCTCGCACAGCATGCAGACCAGCCGCCAGCTGGCGTCGTAGGTGGTGAGCGGCCGGCGCACCATGCCCAGCACGTAGGCCTTCGCCACCATCGGGTCGATCAGCGGGTTGAGCGTCGCCGGAAATTGGCTGATGCCGATCGAAAGCTCGTCCGCGCGCTCGGCGGCGCGGACGGTCGCGGGCAGCAGCAGACAGAGGATGACGACCAGAACTCGCCGCATTCTGCGCGGCGAGGATAGCAGACTGGACCGTCGGGCTTAAGCGCGCTTGCCCGTGCCCGTACCGAGCCGCCGCGGCAGCAGACGGTCGCTGCTGTCGCCATAGAGCGCGTCGTAGAGCCGCAATCCGTCGCGCGCGTCCAGGAAATCCTGCACCTGTTCGTCGAGCGACAGCGTCGAGGACGTGATTTTCGCGCTGCGGACGCGCCGCATGGTCAGCGTATCGCTATTCGGCATCGTGCTCCCCTTATCAGCCTGCTTGGCTAAAAAGCAGACTAAACACCGGGGGTTGCCAATTGGTTACCCGGCCTTGCGCGCGGCGCGAGCGGCCGTATCGGCGGCGTTTGCGGCGAATTTCGGCATCACCTTCTCGCTGAAGAGCCGCAGCGAGCGTTCGGCCGCGTCATACGGCAGATCGTTGAAGTTGACCTGCAGCGAGGCCACCTCGAAGCCGCCGACCTCTTCGTTGTAGCGCACGATCTGGTCGGCGATTTCGGCCGGCGTGCCGATCCAGGCGCCGCCGCTCTTGACCTGGGTGTCGATGGTCTCCTTGGCGAGGATCTCGGCGATCTTGTCGTAGCCGGGATAATCCTTGGAGCTCATCGTCCCCCAATCTGCCGTGGCGCCGGCGATCGCCTTGAGATAGCGGTTGAGCGGATCGCGCGCGGTATCGAAAGCCTGCTGCCGCGTCTCGGCGCAAAACATGTGGAAGGCGAGCATGACGCGACCGCGGCCCGGATGGCCCGCCTGCTTCCAGGCGTCGCGATAGAGGCCGAGCAGCTCCTTCATCTTTCCGCCGGCCATGGGGATGCCCATGATGGAGTGGCCGGCCTTGCCGGCGGCGACGAAGCTCTCGGGTGTGGCGATGGCCGCGACCCAGAACGGCGGCCGCGGCTTCTGCGTCGGCCGCGGCAGCGACGTCACGTTCTTGAAGCTGTGAAACTTGCCCTCATGGCTCGCATTGTCGCGCTCGAGCAGGATGCGCACCTGCTCCATGCCTTCGGTGAAGCGCTCGCGGCTTTCGTTGACGTTGATCTTGAAATGGGCGAACTCGTAGGGCAGGAACGCGCGCGCAAATCCCACGTCGAGGCGGCCGCCGCACAGCGCGTCGAGCATGCCGATTTCGCCGGCGAGCTTGAGCGGATTGTTGAACACCGGCAGCACCGCGCCGGTGATCAGCCGCGCCCTCTTGGTGCGCTGAGACGCCGCCGAAAGGAAGACGATGGGGTTCGGCGTATAGCCGCCGTAGGGCCGGAAATAGTGCTCGACGGTGCGGACATGCGACCAGCCGTAGCGGTCGGCGTAATCGACGAGGCGCAGGCACTCGTCGAAATACTGCGCGCCGGATTTCTGCTCCGGACCGACGCAGGGAAAGAATTGCATACCGAATTCCATGGCGCCTCCCAACCGGCCAGCGGCCGTGCTTCCTCGAAAATCGATTGAATACTGATCGTCAGTACACTGTCAAGTTGCCGGCGCGGCCGCGACCGTGGTAGAGGAGGGCGCCATGGCGATCCTCGAGCTTCATGCCGCGCCCGGCCATCTCATCCGCCGCCTGCAGCAGATCGCGGTGGCGCTGTTCATGGCCGAGACCCGCGCCTACGACCTGACGCCGCCGCAATACGCGGTGCTGCTGGCAATCCGCGAGAATCCGGGATTCGACCAGACGTCGCTCGCGAATTACGTTGCACTCGACCGCTCGACGGTTGCCGACGTGGTCGAGCGGCTCGAGAGCAAGGGACTGGTCCGGCGCAAACCCGGAACGCGCGACCGCCGCACCAAGCGGCTCGAGCTGACGGCCGCCGGGCGCAAGCTGGTCGCGGCCGCCTCGCCGGCGGTAAGCGCCGTGCAGGACATGATCCTGACGCCGCTCAAGCCGGCGGAACGCCTCGTGTTCATGTCGCTGCTCCGCCGCCTGGTGCATCTCAACAACGAGCACAGCCGCGCCCCTTTGCGCTTGAACGGCGCGGAAATGCGCCCACGTAAGATGGCGTGACGATCTACACCGTCGGCCATTCGACCCGCAGCCTGGAGGAGTTCCTGGCGCTTTTGCGCGAGCACGGCGTCGAGTGCCTGGTCGACGTGCGCAGCATTCCGCGATCGGGCCGCTACCCGCATTTCAACGGCGATGCGCTGGCGGCGGCCCTGGAAAAGGCCGGCATCGCCTATCGCCACATGGTCGGTCTCGGCGGACATCGCGGCCGCGTCAAGGGCGCGCCCTCGCGCAACACCTTCTGGCGCGAGGAAGGCTTCCGCAACTTCGCCGATTATGCCGAAGGTCCGGCCTTCGCCGGCGCGCTGGGCGAGCTGCGCGGGCTGGCGCGCGAGAAACGGGTAGCGATCATGTGCGCCGAAGCGGTGTGGTGGCGCTGCCACCGCCGCATCATCAGCGATTATCTTCTCGCCGCCGGCGAGGAGGTCCGCCACATCCTCGGGCCCGGCCACAGCGAGGCCGCCGTCTTGACGTCCGAAGCGCGGCGGCTGCCGGGCGGTGCGTTGCGCTACGCCGCGCCGAATCTGCTCGACGGCGCCGAGGCCCGCGGCTAGGCCACGCCGGCGGAGCGCCCGCGGCCGAGCTTTTCGGTCTGCGCAAGCGTCTGGTGCAGCTGCGCGTCGGCCTGAAATGTCATCTTGGCGAAGGCACGCAGGAAGCTGTCGGTGCGCGGCAGCTGGAACAGCGTCTCTTCGTCCTCACCTTCGGCGCGCGCCGAAACCACGACGATATTGTCCTGCGGCGTCAGGATCAATTCGCTCAGCGCCACGCCCGGCCCGGTGACGTATTCCACGAGCCGCTGCGGACGTTCGTCGCTGCGCGCGATGGTCATGCGATACGGCACGCGACTGGCGGCGCACTCGATCAACGCGCGGGTGAAGGGCGACAGAAAAGTTTCGTCGAAACCGAGAATGGCGATCGCCTTGTCGTCGGAGGCGGCGGAGCGGATCTCAAGCGTCGCCCAGAGCGACGCGCGGCCGGCGAAATAGTCGACCGAGGCGAGATCGAGGTTGAGGGAATCGATCGGCTGCGGCGCGGAGGTCGCTCGGCTGCACAGGAAGGCAAAGCACGCCGGCTCCCGCTTGAGGCTCAAGGTGGTCGCCGCTTCGAGGTTGCAGTCCGGCAGGGCGTGGGTCGAATAGGCCAAATGCGCCTCCTTGTCGGGCCGCCATCTTAGGAAACCGGCGTTAAAGGAAGCATAACGCGCCGGTCACAGCCGGACGGCGCGGCCAGACCGCCGCGTGCGGGCGGCGCTCAGAAGATCAGGCGGCTGCCGGCGACGACCAGCGTCGCCGCCAGCACCAGGCGCAGCGCGGCGTCGGACACGCGGATCGCGGCATAGCTGCCGAAGGCGATGCCGGGCAACGAGCCCGCCAGCAGCGACGCGAGCAGCAGCCAGTCGATCGAGCCCAGCAGCCAGTGACCGATCCCCGCCGCCAGCGTCAGCGGCACGGCGTGCGCGATGTCGGAGCCGACGATGCGGGCGATCGGCAGCCGCGGATGGAGCAGGACGAGCGCCGCGGCGCCGAGCGCGCCGGCACCCACCGAGGAGATCGTCACCAGCACGCCCAGTACCGCGCCGGTGGCGACGGTCAGGAGGCGAACCCGCCGCGGCGCGAGCGCGGCCAGGCGCTCGCCGTAACGGCGTACGACGTGGGTGCGGACCACCAGCGCGAAGGCCGATGCAAACAGGGTGCAGCCGAGAATCGTGGTGATCGCATCGCTCGCCACGGGCCCCGCGGGATTGCCGCGCGACAGCACGAACAGGGTGAGCGCCGTTGCCGGCATGCTGCCAGCAGCAAGGTCGCGGACGATCCGCCAGTCGATCGTGCCGGTAAGGCCGTGGATCGTGGCCCCGGCCGTCTTGGTGATCGCGGCGTACAGCAGATCGGTGCCCACGGCGGTCGCCGGCGAGACACCGAAGAGCAGGATCAGCAGCGGCGTCATCAACGCTCCGCCGCCGACGCCGGTCATGCCGACCAGCATGCCGATGAGGAAGCCCGAAATCGGATAGAGCAGGCTGGCAACGTGCAACGGGGGAATCCTTCACCTGGAGCACCTATCATAACCGGGGCCACCCGGACGTTGTCCCGGTCGTCGACGAGGATCAAGGCGCCGGACGCGCGATTGACACGACAATGTACGAAAGCCGGAGGCGCGCGTCCCCTAACGGAAGACGCGGTCGAAAAAGCCGATGGTGAAGTCGACCGGCATGATGATCGGTCCGCTGCGGCTCCAGTAGCGCTCGGGCACCGGCGGCACGGGCGAGCCGTCGTGCAGCATGGCGAGCGCAGCCTGATCGAGCAGCGGGTTGCCCGAGCTGCGCTCGATCCAGGCGCGCGTCACCGTGCCGTCGTGGGCGAGCGTGAAGGCGACCATCACCGTGCCTTCCTGTTTCTTCTTCAGCGCCTCCTCGGGGTAGTGCTTGTAGCGCTGGAGATGGCGACGCACGCGATCGAGATAATCGTCGGGCGAGCCGGTGCCGCGGCCGGGCCCGCCGGGCCCCTGGCTGATGCCGAAGTTGCCGTTGCCGGCGCTGCCGACTCCTTCCATGCCGGTGCCGACGGCGGCCGGCGATCCCGCGATCGCGGTCGGCGGCGCCGATGACGTCGGCGCCGGAGCCGGCTGCGCGGTCACCGCCGGCGCCGGCTTGGGCGGCGCCTGCGGTTTCGGCTCGGTCGTCGCCTTGGCGACCCGGGGATGCGGCGCAGGCTTGTGCTGGTGTGGCTTGGGCGGCGCGGTGTCGAGCTTGGCGATCGCCGGTGCGGGTTTTGGCGTCGGCAACGGCGGAGCCGCGTCGCTCTCGAGCGGCGTGACGTCGCTCGGCGCCGTCTTGGCTTCGCTGCTCAGCGCGCTCGGCGCCGCGGCGGCGTTGCGCTGACCCGGCAGCTTGGCTGCGCCGCCGCTGCCGCCGGGCGAGCCCGATGCGCCGCCGCTGCCGGCAACCGTGATGCTCACCGCCGGGAACACGATTTCGGGCGGCGGCGCCACGCGCCACAGCCCGAACACGAGGGCGAGGATCACTCCGTGCAGCAGCAGTGAATCGGCCACACCGCGCCACAGCCGCTTGCGGTCCTTCCGGTCGCGGAATTCATCCGCCGGTTCAGGCGTTATCGGGGTGTAGACGCCCTCGGTCGCCACAGCCAACGCGTGAGCAAAAAAACCTCAATAGACGACATGGCGGCGGATGCCAAGCGATTCGACCAACCGGGCGATTTCGGCGGCCGGCGTGACGATCCGTCCGATACCGCCGGCGGAACCATGACGCTGCCGCGATCGCTGACGGCGCCTCGGCCGCCGCGAGGCGCAGGTGCGGTTGCGGTGCCCGCCGCGACCGCGTTCACGCTCGCCGGCCTCGCCGTCTTCGCGGCGGCGCCAGCGGGCTGGCGGCTGGGGCTGTGGCATTACACCGTTTCGTTCGCGATGATGCGCTATGCCGCCTATATCGGCTTGGTCGCGGTGGCGAGCGCCGCGGTCGCCCTGCCGGCGTGGGTCCGGCTGTCGGCGGCCCGCCGCGCCATCGTGCTGGTGGCGCTGACGGTTGCCGCCGTGGTTGTCGCCGTGCCGTTGCATTACGCGTGGCTCGCGGCGGCGACACCGGCGATCCACGACATCACCACCGATCCCGTCAACCCGCCACAGTTCTGGGCGGTACTGCCGTCGCGCGCGGAGGAAGACGCCAATCCGGTCGAGTACGGCGGCGTCGCAGTCGCGAAGTTGCAACGCGAATACTATCCGCATATCGCGCCGCTCACGACGACGCTTCCGCCGCGCACGGCGTTCGCGATCGCCTTGGCAACGGCGAAAGCGATGCCGGGCTGGGTCGACGTGATCGCCGAGCCCGAAGCCTGGCGCATCGAGGCGAGTCAGGAATCGTTCTGGATGCGCTTCACCGACGACGTCTCGATCCGCGTGTCGCCGATCGTGGGCGGCAGCCGTATCGACGTCCGCTCGCTGTCGCGCCAGGGACGCGGCGACTTCGGCGTCAACGCGGCGCGCGTCGCCGCCTATCTCGACGCGCTCGGAGCGCGGCTCTCAACCGCCCGGCGCTGAAGCCGCGGCCGATCCCGCCCGATTGCGGCGGGCCCCGGCCTGTGGCAAGTTTGCCGGCCTTCCACACTGCAATCGTCGTCGAAAGAACGAAAGGACTGCGTTTTCATGAAGTTGCTGCGCTTTGGCCCGCCGGGAAGAGAGAAGCCGGGCCTGCTCGACACGAGCGGAAAGGTCCGCGATCTCTCGGGCGTGGTCGCCGATATCACGCCGGATCAAATCGCGCCGGCCGCGCTCGATAAGCTGCGCAAGCTCGATCCCGCGAAGCTGCCGGTCGTTGCGGGCAACCCGCGGCTCGGCCCGCCGGTCGCCCAGGTGCCGAAAATCGTCGCCGTCGGCCTCAATTACATCGACCACGCCAACGAAGCGACGATGAAAATTCCGACCGAGCCGGTTCTTTTCATGAAGGCGATCACCTCCTACTCGGGTCCCAACGACGACGTCGTCCTGCCCAGGAACTCGATCAAGGGCGACTGGGAGGTCGAGCTTGGACTCTTCATCGGCACCAAGGCGCAGTACGTCTCGAAGGAAAACGCGCTCGGACACGTCGCCGGCTACACCATCGTCAACGACGTGTCCGAACGCAATTTCCAGCTCGAGCGCGGCCCTCAGTGGATGAAGGGCAAGGGCTGCGACACCTTCTGCCCGACCGGCCCCTGGCTGGTGACGCCCGACGAGGTCGCCGATCCGCAGAACCTAGAGATCATGTGCGAGGTGAGCGGGCAGGTCATGCAGAAGGCGTCGACCAAGGACATGATCTTCGACTGCGCCACCATCATCAGCTACGCGAGCCAGTTCCTGACGCTGATGCCGGGCGATCTGATCGCCACCGGGACGCCGTCGGGCGTCGGTCTCGGCCGAAACCGGTTCTTGAAGCCGGGCGACTCGATGCGCTTGACCGTCACTGGACTGGGTGAGCAGCGGCAGAAGGTCGTCGCCTACCGGGGATAGCGGCCCCGCGCCGCGATCCCGGGCGATCCGCCCGCATGCTGGCGGCGGACGCGGATTCGCGCTAACCTAAACTGTTATTTAGCCGTTCTCTGGGGAGAGGATTTTCCTAAAAGCGCCATGTATGAACGCCGTCCCGATTTTTTCCGCGCCGACGATGCCGCACCGACCGGGCGCCGCGTCGAAGCCAAGGTGAAGTGGTTCAATACCGCCAAGGGATTCGGGTTCGTGACCTTGCCCGACGGCACGCCCGATGCCTTCCTGCCGATGGCTGTGCTGCGTCGCGCCGGATATTCCGAGGCGCGCGAGGGCGCGGCGATCGTCTGCGAGATCGGCAGCGGCGCCAAGGGACCGCTGGTCGTCAACGTGCTCAATCTCGACAACAGCACCGCTGTTGCGGGCGGCGGGCGCGGCAACGCGCCGCGCGGGCCGGCTCAGACGATGCACGGCGCGGTCAAGTGGTTCGAGCCGGAGAAGGGATACGGCTTCATCGCGCCCGAGGGCGGCGGCAAGGATATCTTCGTCCATGTCACGGCGCTGCGGCGCAGCGGCGTGAATGCGCTGGAACCCGGCCAGCGGGTGCGCGTCGACGTGGTCGAGGGACGGAAAGGGCTCGAGGCGGATCACATCACCCTGCTGTAAGACGGGCGCGGGGCTGGGGCGCCCGTGCGCCATCGGGCCATATCGTTGAGGAAAGGCGTCGGAGCAAGTCGCCCATGGATCTGCAGGACACGCTGAAGACCTACAGGCTTTTTTCCGGCTCTTACGATTTCGTCTTCGGTCCCATCTTCCATCCCGGCCGCAAGGCGGCGGTGCGCATCGCCAACAATCTGCCGGGGCAACGCATCCTCGAGGTCGGCGTCGGCACGGGATTGTCGCTGCCGTATTTCCGGCCGGATTCCGAGGTCACCGGCATCGACGTCTCGACGGAGATGCTCGCCAAGGCCAAGGCGCGAGTGGCGCGCAAGGGGCTCAAGCACGTCAAGTCGCTGCAGGTGATGGACGCCGAACGGACTACCTTTGCCGACAACAGCTTCGATGCGGTGCTGGGGCTCTATGTCGCCTCAGTGGTGCCCAACCCGGCACGCTTCGCCGCGGAGATCCGGCGCGTCTGCCGGCCCGGCGGCACCATCGTCATCGTCAACCACTTCACCAGCGAAAACTGGCTGGTGAGCCGGTTCGAGAAGGCGCTGGCGCCGCTCGCCGGCAAGATCGGCTTCCATGCCGATTTCCCGCTCGACGACTTCATCGCCGCCGGCAAGCTCGACGTCCGCGACATCCGGCCGAGCAACCTGTTCGGCTACTGGAAGCTGCTGCGCTGCGTCAACGACAAGCCCGCCTGAGCGGACGGTAGGCGCCGGCGGCGCCGGTCCCTAGATCAGATCGAGGTCGAAGCCCATCACGGTGCGGCCGCCGGCGATCGCCGGCAGCAACGCCGGCGCCTGTGCCAGGCGGTGCTCGGCATAGAAGCGCGCGGTCGCGATCTTGGCTTCGAGAAACGCCCGGTCGCCGGCACCGGATCGCAGCCGTCGCGCCGCGGCGGCGGCGCTCCGCGCCATCAGCCAGCCGCCGGCCACCGTGCCCGCGAGGTGGAGATACGGTACGGCGCCCGCCAGCGCCGCGCCGAGATCCGCGACGGCGATCTCGAGCAGCGCGCGGGTCGCGCGCCCGAGCGCGTTGACGCCGCGCGTCAGGTGCCCGTCGGGGTCGAAGCCGTCGAGCCCGGCCAGCGAGGCCCGCATCTCGGCGACGAGGGCGGCCGCGGCGGCGCCCTGGTCGCGCAGCAGCTTGCGGCCGACCAGATCGTTGGCCTGGATGCCGTTGGTGCCTTCATAGATCGGCGCGATGCGCGCGTCGCGCCAATGCTGGGCGGCGCCGGTCTCCTCGATGAAGCCCATGCCGCCGTGCACCTGGATGCCGGTGCCGGCGACCTCGACGCCGAGATCGGTGCACCAAGCCTTGACCACCGGCGTCAGCAGGTCGAGCCGTGCCTGCGCCCTGGCGCGCTCGGTCGCATCGGAATGGCGCCGCGCGCGGTCGGCCTGACCCGCGGCGTAGTAGGCGAGGGCGCGCGCCGCCTCGCTCGCCGCGCGCATCGACAGCAGCATGCGGCGCACGTCGGGATGATGGACAATCGGCAGCCGCGCGCCGTCCTGGCGGCCGACCGGCTTGCCCTGGACGCGCTGGCGGGCATAGGCGCGCGCCTGCTGATAGGCGCGCTCGCCGATGGCGACGCCCTGGAGGCCGACATGAAGCCGGGCGGCGTTCATCATGACGAACATGGCCTCGAGGCCGCGATTCTCGGCGCCGACCAGATATCCGACGGCGCCACCGTCGTCGCCGTAGGACATGACGCAGGTTGGACTCGCGTGGATGCCGAGCTTGCGCTCGAGGCTGACGCAGCGCAGGTCGTTGCGCGCGCCCAGGCTGCCGTCGTCGTTGACGAGGAACTTGGGCACCAGGAAGAGCGAGATGCCCTTGCTGCCGGCGGGTGCGTCGGGCAGGCGCGCCAGCACGAGATGGACGATGTTCTCGGCCATGTCGTGCTCGCCCCAGGTGATGAAGATCTTCTGGCCGGTGATGCGGTAGCGGTCGCCGTCGCGCACCGCTCGTGTCCGGAGCGCGCCCAAATCGGAGCCCGCCTGCGGCTCGGTCAGATTCATCGTGCCGGTCCATTGGCCCGACGCCAGGCGGCCGAGATAGCGCCGCTTCTGCTCCTTCGTGCCGAGCAGTTCGAGCAGCTCGCAGGCGCCGATGCTGAGCATCGGACAAAGCGACCAGGCGAGGTTGGCGCTCATCCACATCTCGTTGACGGCGGTGTCGAGCGCGAGCGGCAGGCCCTGGCCGCCGTATTCGGGCGCGGCCGACAGCCCCGCCCAGCCGCCGGCGGCATAGGCGCGATAGGCCTCCTTGAATCCGGCCGGCGTGCGCACGACGCCGTTCTCGAGGCGGCTCTTCTCGATATCGCCCACCCGGTTCAAGGGCGCGACGACGTCGCCCGCGAGCTTCGCCGCCTCGTCGAGCACCGCATCGATCACGTCGGGAGTCGCGGTTTCGCAGCCGGGAAGCCGTGCGATCTCGGGCAATCCCGCGATCTCGTCGAGCGCGAAGCGCATCTCGGCGAGCGGCGCGGCGTACGCGGTCATACCACCTTGCCCGGATTCATGATGCCGTGCGGATCGAGTGCCGCCTTGACCCGACGCATCGTCTCGAGCTCGACGGGTGCGGCGTAGCGCGCGAGCTCGTCGCGCCGCAGCAGGCCGATGCCGTGCTCGGCGCTGATCGAGCCGCCGAGCGAGACGACGATGTCGTGGACGATGCGGTTGAACTCGGCCCAGCGCTTCAGATAGACGGCTCTGTCGGCGCCGGCGGGCTGGGTCAGGTTGAAGTGGATGTTGCCGTCGCCGACATGGCCGAAAGGATAGGGACGGATGCCGGGCAGGCGCTCGCTCACCGCCGCGCTGGCGCGGACGATGAACTCGGCGACCTTGCTCACTGGCACCGAGACGTCGTGCTTGATGCTGCCGCCGAGCTTTTCCTGCTGCTCGGCGAGCGCGGCGCGGATGCGCCAGAGCTCGCGCCGCTGCGCCTCGCTTTCGGCGACGACGCCGTCCTGCACCAGCCCCGCCTCCATCGCCGCCGCCAGCAGGTCCTCGAGCGCCTGGCGCAGATGCGCGCCGTCGCGGCTCGACGAGATCTCGACCAGCGCATACCACGGGTGCTTCGTCGCCAGCGGTTCACGGAAGCCCTCGCCGTGCCGCAGCACGTTGTCGATGCCGATGCGCGGAATCAGCTCGAAACCGGTGAGCTGATCGCCGCTGGCGGCGCGCGCGCGCGCAAACAGCTCCATCACGTCCTCGACGCGCTTCAGGCCGACCAGCGCGGTCTCGACCTCGCGCGGCCGCGGGAAAAGCTTCAGCGTCGCCGCGGTGATGATTCCGAGCGTGCCTTCGGCGCCAATGAAGAGCTGCTTCAGGTCGTAGCCCGTGTTGTTCTTGCGCAAGGCGCGCAGGCCGTTCCAGACGCGGCCGTCGGGCAGGACGACCTCGAGGCCGAGCGCAAGCTCGCGTGCGTTGCCGTAGCGCAGCACGTTGATGCCGCCGGCGTTGGTCGAAAGGTTGCCGCCGATCTGGCACGAGCCCTCGGCGCCGAGGCTCAACGGAAACAGCCGGTCGGCGGCCTCGGCGGCGCGCTGCAGTTCGGCCAGCACGCAGCCGGCCTCGGCGGTGATGGTGAAGTTGAGCGCGTCGAGCGCGCGGATGCGGTTCATGCGGCCGAGATTGATCAGCACGCCGTTGCGCGCTGCGACGGCGCCGCCGGACAGGCCGGTGTTGCCGCCCTGCGGATAGATCGGCAGCCGCGCCTCGGCGCAGATCGAGACCAGCTGCGACACCTCGTCGGTCGAGGCCGGCCGCAGCACCGCCAGCGCCGCGCCGCGATAAAGGCCGCGCTGCTCGCGGAAATAGGGCTCGGCATCGTCGCCTTCGACCACGCCCTTCGGTCCGACGACGGACTTGAGGCGCGCGACGGTATCGGCGGCCACGGCATCCATGGCTAAAGGCCTATCGCCCCCGGTAGGGGTCCGTCCAGCCTCTAATCGGCGCGACCGCGCGCGGCGCGGCGCAGGCGGTCGTTGATCGCGGCGCCGAGGCCACGCTCGGGGACCGGCATGACGGCGATGGCCCGGAAATGCGGCTGGTCGAGCGCGCGCAGCGCCGCGAACAGATTGGCGGCAGCCTCGACCAGATCGCCGGTCGGCGAAAGGTTGATGGTGGCCGCGGCGCCGCGCAGCGGCTCGCCGAACGCCAGCAGCGCCTCGTCGGCCGCCACCGTCGTCGCCTGCAGGCGCAGCGGCCGCACCGGCGCATAATGGCGTTCGAGCATGCCCGGCGCGCGTGGCGCGCCTGCGCCGGCGGCGGTGAGCGGACCGAGCGTCGCTTCGAGCTGTTCGCGCGTCACGCCGCCCGGGCGGAGCAAGGCCGGAGGCGTCTGCGTGAGGTCGAGCACCGTGCTTTCGATGCCGACGCGACACGGTCCGCCGTCGAGCACGGCGGCGATGCGGTCGTCGAGTTCGGCGAGTACGTGGCCGGCGGTGGTCGGGCTGACGCGGCCGGAGCGGTTGGCGCTCGGCGCCGCGACCGGTCGCCCCACCGCGCGCAGCAGCGCCTGGGCCAGCGCGTGCGCCGGCGCGCGCAGCGCCACGGTATCGAGCCCCGCGCTCGCCAGCGCCGATACCGGACACGCCACGCTCCGCTGCAGCACCAGCGTCAGCGGCCCCGGCCAGAAGCGGCGCACGAGGTCGCGTGCGCGCGCGTCGAAGGAAGCGAGCGGCTCGGCGGCGGCGAGATCGGTGACATGCACGATCAGCGGATTGAACCGCGGCCTTTCCTTGGCGGCGAAGATCGCGGCGACGGCGCGGTCATCGGTGGCGTCGCCGCCCAGGCCATAGACCGTCTCGGTCGGGAAGGCCACCAGCGCGCCCGCGCGCAGCAGCTCCGCGGCGCGATCGACCTGTGCGGCCGTCAGGCGCTCGGTCACGTCCGGCCGCGGGCGATGAACGCGGGATTGCGGAAGCCCGGCTTGCCGTAGCCAAGCCGGACGCCGTCGACGGTGGTGACGCTGCCGCCGGCGGCCTCGAGGATCGCCTGGCCGGCGGCGGTGTCCCATTCGCTGGTCTCGCCATAGCGCGGATAGTGGTCGGCCGCGCCCTCGGCGATGAGGCAGAACTTGAAGGCGCTGCCCATCTGGCGATGCACCGCGCCGGGTACGCTCGCGAGATAGGCGTCGACGCGCCGCGACGAGCCGTGCAGCCGGCTCGACAGCACGACCGGATTGACGGGCGGGACGCGCGCCGCGATCTTTTCCGGCTTGCCGCCGGCGCGTTGACGGGTCGCGGTGTCCGGTCCGGCGGCGGCATAGATCAGCTGCCGCGTCGGCACGCCGATTACGCCGAGCACCGGCCAACCGTCCTCGATCAATCCGACATTGATGCTGAAATCGTCGGTGCGGTCGACGAAGCCGCGCGTGCCGTCGAGCGGATCGACCAGCCAGAAGCGCGGCGCCGGCGTCGCCGGCAAACCGGAGACCGCGACCTGCTCCTCGGCGACCACCGGGATCTCGGGCGCGATGCTCACGAGCGTGGCGACGATCAGTCGCTCGGCCTCCTCGTCCGCCGCCGTCACCGGCGAATGGTCGGCCTTGCGGCGTACCGCGAACGGCGTGGCATAGACCTTGAGGATTTCGGCAGCGGCGGCCTCGACGCCGCGGCACGCCGCCTCGAGCAGCGCCGCGCGGTCCGCGGTCATGAGCGCGCCCGCCGGATCGCGCGCCAGACGTTCTGCGGCGTAGCGGGCATCTCGACGGTCTCGACGCCGAGTTCGGCGAGCGCGTCGACGACGGCGTTGATCACCGCCGGCGGCGCGCCGATGGCGCCGGCCTCGCCGGCGCCTTTGAGGCCGAGCGGATTGGTCCGGCAGGGCACGACGTTGTAGGAGAATTCGATCGCCGGGACATCGTCGGCATGCGGCATCGCGTAGTCCATGAACGAGCCGGTCAAGAGCTGGCCGGCGTCGTCGTAGACGCAGCCCTCGATCAACGCCTGGCCGATGCCCTGGACCACGCCTCCGTGGATCTGGCCGGCGAGCAGCAGGGGATTGACGACGGTACCGAAATCGTCGACCACCACGTAGCGCACGACGCTGGTGACGCCGGTCTCCGGATCGATCTCGACCTCGCAGACGTGACAGCCGTTGGGGAAGGTGTGCGCCGCCGGCAGGTAATGGGCCTTCTCGGCGAGGCCGCCCTCGAACCCCGGCGGCAGCAGCAGCGGATTGTGCGCCGCCTGCGCCACCTCGGCGATGCCGATGCGGCGGTCGGTTCCGGCGACGACATAGAAACCGTCGGCGAACTCGATGTCGGCCTCGGCGGCCTCGAGACGGTGGGCGGCGATCTTCCTGCCCTTGTCGACGATGCGCTTGACGGCGATGCCGAGGGCGTTGCCCGCCACCGGCAGCGAGCGCGAGCCGCCCGTGCCGCGGCCGAAGCCGACGACGTCGGTGTCCCCCTGGTGCACGCGCACACGCTCGAACGGCAGGCCCAGACCGTCGGCAACGAGCTGCGCATAGGCGGTCTGGTGGCCCTGGCCGGAGGATTGCGAGCCGACGAGGACGGTGACGGCGCCGCTCGAATCGAAGCGGATCTCGGCCATCTCGTCGAAGCCGCCGCCGCACTGCTCGATATAGGTCGAGAAGCCGAGGCCGCGCAGCTTGCCGCGCGCTGCGGACTGGGCCTTGCGCGCAGGGAAACCCTCGGCATCGGCCCGCTTCAGGGCGTCGGCGAGGTTCCGCGCGAACTCGCCGCTGTCGTAGGTCATGCCGAGCGCGGTCTTGAACGGCATGGCCTCGGGCGGAATGAAGTTGCGCCGCCGCAGCTCGGCCGGCGGAACGCCCAGCTTGCGCGCCGCGTGATCGACCAGCCGCTCGAGCGCGTAGTTGGCCTCCGGCCGGCCGGCGCCGCGATAGGCGTCGACCGGCACGGTGTTGGTGTAGACGCCCTTGACGCGCACCACGGCCGCCGGGACGCGGTAGCTGCCGACCAGCATCGCGGTACCCGACAGCGTCGGAATGAAGGTGGCGAAGTTCGACAGGTAGGCGCCGAGATTGGCGACGGTCTCGACGTCGACGGCAAGGAAGTTGAGATCGGCGTCGAGCGCGAGGCGCGCGCGCGTCAGGTTGTCGCGGCCGTGCACGTCGCTGACGAAGGATTCGCCGCGTTCGCCGATCCATTTGACCGGTCTGCCGAGCTTGCGGGCGGCATAAAGCACCAGGCCCTGCTCGGGATAAAGGAACAGCTTCATGCCGAAGGCGCCGCCGACATCCGGCGTCACCACGCGGAAGTGGTTCTCGGGCAGCTTGAAGACGTTGGCCGCCAGCAGGCGACGGATCGTGTGCGAGCCCTGCGTCGAGGTATAGAGCGTGAAGCGCTCTTCGGCCGCATCGTAGGATCCCAGCGCGCCGCGCGGCTCCAGCGAATTGACGACCAGCCGGTTGTTGACGAGATCGAGCTCGACCACGTGCTTCGCCCGCGCGAAGGCGGCCTCCGCCGCCCGGCGGTTGCCGGTCTCCCAGTCGAAGCAGAGATTGTCGGGAATGCCGTCCCAGACCGGCGGCGCTCCGGGCTCGACGGCGCGCGCCGCGTCGGCAATCGCGGGCAGGGCGTGGTAATCGACGCGGATCAGCTCGACCGCGTCCCTGGCGGCGGCGGCGGTCTCGGCGACGACGAAGGCGATGCCGTCGCCGACGTGGCGGGCGCGACCGTCGGCGAGCAGTGGACGCTCGACCATCCTGATGCGGCTGCCGTCGCGGTTCTTGAGCGGCACGATGCACGGGATCTTGCCGATGCCGTCGCGCTCGAGATCGGCGCCGGTGAAGACCGCGAGCACGCCGGGCGCGGTGCGCGCCGCCTCGCAGTCGACGGCGCGGACGACGGCGTGCGCGTGCGGCGAGCGCAGCACCGCGCCGAAGGCCATGCGCGGCAGCACAATGTCGTCGGTATAGCGGCCGGCGCCGGTGGTGAAGCGGCGATCCTCGCTGCGCCGCACCGGTTGGCCCATGCCGAATTGTCCCATGGGAGGGAGGGTCTCTCGTCGTGGTGAAGGGCGGTAGGCCGCTAAAATAGCGGCCGCGGGCGGAGGCGACCATTCTCTTTTTCGCTCGGTCGGTATGAGCGCGTTCGCTGGCGCAGGGCAACGACGGCGCCACCGAAAAATCGCGCGCGCGCGAGAGAACCGCCGGATCGTGCCATCGGCCCGCTTCGTCCCGGCGTTCGCGGCGCCGGTGCATGTCGGGTCGCGCCGGCGCCGTTGACGGCGTTGCGGCATGCGGTCGACACTGTCCGCCGGTGGATTCGCGCCCGACGGGCGCGCGGCGGTGAAATTTCGGATCCGATCGATGTGCGGACGCTACAAGCTGACGACGCCGGCGGAGGTCCTGCGCGACATCTTCGGCTTCGTCGAGCGGCCGAACCTGCCGGCACGCTACAACATCGCGCCGACCCAGGAAGCGCCGGTCCTGCGCCAGCGGCGCCAGCCCAGGGGCGAGCGCACGCTGCAGAACCTGCGCTGGGGCTTGATCCCGGCCTGGGCCAAGGACGCGCGGATCGCCTCGTCGTTGATCAACGCGCGCGCCGAGACGCTGGCGTCGCGGCCGGCCTTCGCAACGGCGTTGCGCCGGCGGCGTTGCGCCGTTCTGGCCGACGGATTTTACGAGTGGTCGGGCGACGGCGTGGCTCGGCAACCCTATCTCGTCACGCGGCGCGACGGCACGCCCTTCGCCTTCGCCGGCTTGTGGGATCGCTGGATCGACCGGCGCGACGGCGGCGAGACGCCGATCGATACCTTCACCATCGTCACCACCGCGGCGAATGCGCTGCTGCGCCCGCTCCATCCGCGCATGCCGGTGATCCTCGCCGGCACCGATCTCGACGCTTGGCTCGATCCGGAAACCGATGCGGCGCGGGTCGCGGCGGCGCTGGCCGGCGTGCCCGCCGCCGCGCTGCGTTACGCGCCGGTCAGCAAGCGGGTGAACGCGGCGCGCGCCGACGGGCCCGCGCTCGCCGATCCGATCGGTCCGGAGACCGTCGTCGCCTAGCTGCCTTGCTTGCTCTTGCGCGCGGCGGCGATCAATTGGCGCAGGCCGTCGATATCGACGGCGCCCATCGTCAGCTGGTCGCCGACCACCATCGCCGGCGTTGCGTCGATGCCGAGCGCCTCAGCGAGCGCATAATTACGCTGAATGATCCTGTCGACCGCCGCCGAAGCCATGTCGGTCTTGATCTCGGCCACGTCGAGCCCGCTCGCCTGGGCGACGCGCATCACCGCCGCGTCGTCGATCGCGCCCTTGAGGGCCATCATGCGGTCGTGGAAGACGGCGTACTTGCCCTGCTTGCGCGCCGCGATCGCCACGCGCGACGCGAACACCGAAACCGGCCCCAGGATCGGGAACTCCTTGTAGACGACCCGCAGCTTGCGGTCCTCCTTGATGAGCGCCTCGAGCGATGGCTCGAGTGCCTTGCAGTAGGGGCAGCGGTAATCGAAGAACTCGACCAGGGTCACGTCGCCGTTGGGGTTCCCGCCGACCACGGAATTCGGATCGTGCAGCAGCTCGGCGCGCCTGGCGGCGATGACGCGCTTTGCCGCGTCGGCCCGCGCCGCGTCGTCGCGTTGCTGCGCCGCCTTCAGCGCGTCGACGATGGCGTCGGGGTGCTGCTTCAGGTAATCGCCGATGAGGCGGTCGATCTCCTGCCTCTGCGCCGGCGAGAACGATTGCGCCGCCGCCGATCCGGTCGCGGCGAACGCGAGGGCAAGCGCGACGAGCGCGATGCGGGCCAATGTCATGTGTCCCCCGGTTTCTCCGCTACGACCGATCCTGAATGCGCTTGGCTTCCGCGGCGATGTCCTCGGCGCGCTGGCGTTGCGGCCCAGGCGGCAGAATCTGGCGCGCGCGCTGCGCCTGCTGGATGGCGGTCTTGTAGTCGCCGTTCGCCATGCCTTCCTCGGCGAGGCTCAGCGCCGCCATCCCAATATTGTTGCTGCGGCCGTAGGCCTGCGCCAGGAAATACCAAGCCTGGGGATTGTCGCGCTCGAAATTGACGGCGTCGGTCAGCTGCGACAGCGCCTTCGGCAGCAGCGCAGGGTCCTGGGTCTCGAGCTCGACCTGCGCGAGCTCGACACGCATCAGCGGCGCCGGGTCGAGCGCGACGGCGCGCTGATAGGGCGCCACGGCGTCGGCGACGCGGCCGTTCTCGAACAGCATCTGGCCCTTGAGCTCCCAGAAATAGGGATTGTTGGGCTGATCGCGGATCAGGCTGTCGATCTCCGCCAGTGCCTTGTCGAGCTCGGGAATCCGCATATAGGCGATGGCGCGGGCATAGCGCGCCGGCACCGAGGTGTCGGAGACGGGATAGGCGGCCAAGGTCTTTTCCGGCGGATCGAGGAAGCCGTGGAGCTTGGCCTTGACGTCGGCGAGCATCGCGACCCACTGCGTCGGATCGGGGTTGTTGGTGTAAGGCGAATGCAGGACGTGCTGCTCGACGTAAGAGATACGGTCGCTGGTCAGCGGGTGGGTCCTGAGATAGGGGTCCTGCTGCGCCGGCGACAGCAGCTCCTCCGGTTCGAGAATCTTGAAGAAGTCGAGCAGGCCCTTCGACGACTGATGGGTCTTGTCGAGGAAGGAGAGGGCGGCGTGGTCGGCCGCGCCTTCCTGCGCCACCGAGAACGCGAGATAGGAACGCTCGCCGACGCCTTCGCCGCCGGCCATGGCGCCGCCGATGCCGCGGTAGTCGTGGCCGACGACCGAGGCCGCGGCGCCGACCGCCATGGCGATGATCGCCTTGATGGTGGCGTCCTTCATCTCGATCGCCGAGCGCGCCAGATGGCCGCCGGCGATGTGGCCGGTCTCGTGGGCCATGATGCCGACCAGTTCGTTCGGGCGATCGGCGCGCAGGATGGTTCCGGTGTTCATGAACAGGTTCTGGCCGCCGGCGACGAACGAGTTCAGCTGCGGGTCCTGGACGATGTAGATATGGACGCCGCCGGGATCGAGCCCGGCCGCCCGGAATGCCGGCGTCGCGAACGTGCGCAGCATGGTTTCGATCTCGACGTCGCGGATGAGGTTGGGCGCGCCGTCGTCCGCGGCCGCCTGTTGAGCGAGCATGGCGCTCGCTGCCAGCAGGCAGCCAACGACCGTGAAAACGCTGGTCACACGCAAATGTCCGGCTCCGCACTCGTCCTAGACGCCGCCTGTGTCACCGTCAACCTCGGATTGGACCGCGTTTCCGCGTTTGATTTTGGGCGGCGTTTCCGTCCTTATTCATAGCACCGCCCGAGGGAGGAAATGTGGCCGATTCGTCGCTTTTGCCCAGGCCCCGGTCCCGCGCGGGAAAGCGCGCGCGACGTGCAGCCGCGCTCGATCGCGACGGGCCGGGCGTGTCTCGTGCCTCGACGCCACAATGGCACTCCAGCGACCGCCGCCGCGCGATGCGTGCGCGCTGCGTCTCCATCGCCAGCGTTGTCGCAACCGATGAATGGGGCGTGCGCGGCATGGTGCGCGGCGCCATCAAGGCAGCGGGCATCGCGCAGACGATCGACGGCCTGGTGGACCGGCTGTTCGATGGAAGCTGACCTCGGCCCCATCGATTGACAAAGACACGTTGTACGCTTAGAGTACGTTTGCATCGTACAGTATGCTAGCGAAACAGGATGCTCCGTTCAAGCGGTTGAAGAATATGGACTATCTTGGTACCAGTCGGCCGGCCGACACCATCCGTGAACGGTCTGCGGCCACGATCGGGCCGTCGATTTTCATCGCGGCGCGACGGGGCGCAAACGTTAAAATCGACAAAACAAACCCAATTTTTGGCTCTGCGCCGCGACCTCGCGGGCGCACGGCCGCCCGCCGAATGGCATGACGCTCAAGGTCTCGCGGCGCGGCCGCGTTCCGCCGTTCATCGTCATGGACGTGTTGCGCGACGCCAATGCGCGTGCCGCTTCGGGCAACGACGTGCTGCATCTCGAGGTCGGCCAGCCGTCGACGCCGGCGCCGGCGGGCGTGATCGCGGCGGCGCGCGCGGCGCTCGAGCGCGATGTGCTTGGCTACACCGATGCGCTCGGGATTCCGGCGCTGCGTGCGGCGATCGCCGCCTATTATCGCAGCCGCTACGGCGCCGAGATTGCGCCGGCGCGCGTCGTCGTCACCACCGGATCGTCCGCAGGCTTCATCCTCGCCTGTCTCGCCGCCTTCGACGCCGGCGACAAGGTAGCGATCTGCTTTCCGGGTTATCCCGCCTATCGCAACATCCTGACCGCGCTCGATCTGGTGCCGGTGGAGCTAAACGCCGGCGCCGACGAGCGCTATCAGGTGACGCTCGATCGCCTGAGCACACAGGGACGGGGGATCGATGGCTTGATCGTCGCCAGCCCCGCCAATCCGACCGGCACGATGATTCCGCGGGGCGAGCTCGCGGCGATCGTCCGCCACTGCCGCGACAACGGCATCCGTTTGATCTCGGACGAGATCTATCACGGCATCGTCTACGGCGAGCCGGCGGCGACGGCGCTCGCCTTCGATCCGCAGGCGATCGTCGTCAACAGCTTCTCGAAATACTTCTCGATGACCGGCTGGCGCGTCGGCTGGATGGTGGTGCCGGACGACATGGCGCGTACCGTCGAGTGCCTGGCGCAGAATCTCTACGTTTCGCCGCCGTCGCTGTCGCAGCACGCCGCGATCGCCGCCTTCGACTGCCTGCCCGAGCTCGACGCCAACGTCGCGCGTTACGCCGAGAACCGGGCGTTGCTGCTGCACGAACTGCCCGCTGCCGGCTTCGACCGGCTCGCGCCCTCGGACGGTGCGTTCTATCTCTACGCCGACATCGCTCATCGCACCAACGACAGCGAGGAATTCTGCCGCCGGCTGCTGCGCGAGACCGGAATTGCGCTGACACCGGGAACCGATTTCGATCCGCGCCGCGGCCGCGCGACGGTCCGCTTCTGCTACGCCGGCGCTTCGGCCACCGTCGCCGAGGCGGCGCGTCGGCTCAAGGCGTGGCGCGGCTGAACGCCGCGCTCAGCGACGCCACCAGCCCTTCTTCGGATTATTCGCGTGTCCGGTGACCTCGTGCGGCGGCGGCACGTTGTGCTGAATCGGCTGCCGCTCGGCCTCGACGGGTGCCGACTCTGCCTGGGGTACGCGCTCGGGTGGCGCCGCGCGCGGCGCTTCGTAGCTCGGCGTGGGAGCTGGCGCCGCGACGGGCGGGGCATAGCGTTCGGCCGGCGGCGTGAACGACGCGACCGCGGGTGCCGCCGCTTCCGGCGCCGGCTCGGCGGCGGGGAACTCGCCGCCGGTCGCTTCGCCGCGATGTTCGCCGCCGCGACCGTGCCGACGGCGGCCGCCGCGGCGTCCGCGCCGACGCCGACGCCGGCCTTCCTCGGGTTGGCCCGGCTGCGCCGTCGCCTCGTGTTCGAATGGCGGCGGCGCTTCCCGCGAGGCCTCATGGTGCAACGCCGATTCCGCCGCCTCGTCCTCCGCAGGCTCGCCCTCGGCGGGCGCGACGTAGCCGGGCTCGCCCGGCAGCAGCGCGAACGACGGTCGGAAGCCGCGTTCGACCGGTACCGGCGGTTCCGTGCCGCGCGGCTCGCCGCCGGCCGCCTCGCCAGGATGAAATCCGGCTTCACCGTGACGGCCGCGTCCGCCGCGCCGGCCGCGCCGGCGGCGACGGCGACGATGGCCGCCTTCGGCTTGAGCCGCCTCGCCATGCGCGCCGTCGTGGATGCCGCCGGCGGCCTCGGTCTCGCCGATGCGCTCCTGCGGCGCCGGCGGGGCCTCGCCGGCGATCTCTGCGGCTTCGGTCTCCTCCTCTTCGATCGGCGCCGCCGACATCGGCGTCACCGGCAAGGCGGCGACCTCCGCCGGGGTCAGCGCGCGCAGCCGCTCGAGCTTGTATTGCGGCGGTATCAGCGTCGGGTCGGTCTTGATGAAGACTCGCATGCCGCAGCGCGCCTCGACCTGCTGCAGCGTCGCGCGTTTCTGGTTGAGGATATAGAGGCCGACGGCGCCGGGTACGGTGACCGTGATCTCGGCCGAGCGGCGGCGCACGCCCTCCTCCTCGATGGCGCGCAGCACATGGAGCGCCGTCGATTCCGTCGAGCGGATGTGACCGGTGCCGCCGCAATGCGGGCAGGGCTCCGTCGAGGTCTCGAGCAGCGACGGCCGCAACCGCTGCCGCGACAGCTCGAGCAGACCGAAGGGGCTGATGCGGCCGATCTGGATGCGGGCGCGATCCTGGCGCATCGCCTCCTTGAGCCGGCGTTCGACGGCGTGCTGGTTGCGCGAAACCTCCATGTCGATGAAGTCGATGACGATCAGCCCGGCGAGATCGCGCAGGCGGAGCTGTCGGGCGATCTCATCCGCCGCCTCGAGATTGGTCTTGGTTGCGGTCTCCTCGATGTTGCGCTCGCGCGTCGAGCGGCCGGAATTGACGTCGATCGCGACCAGCGCCTCCGTCGGATTGATGACGACGTAGCCGCCGGACTTGAGCTGCACCGTCGGCGAGTGGATCGCGTCGAGCTGTCCCTCGATCTGGTAGCGCTGGAACAGCGGCACGTTCGGGTCGCGGTAGAGCTTCACGCGGCGCGCGTGGTCCGGCATCAATATCTGCATGAACGAGTGCGCGTTGTGATAACCGGCCTCGCCGTCGACGATGATCTCCTCGATGTCGCTGGTATAGAGGTCGCGGATGGCGCGCTTGATGATGTTGCCTTCCTCGTAGATCAGCGCCGGCGCGGTCGATTTGAGGGTGAGCTCGCGGATGTCGTCCCACAGGCGGCGCAGATATTCGAGGTCGCGTTCGATCTCGGCCTTCGACCGTTCGCTGCCGGCGGTACGGACGATGACGCCCATGCCCTCCGGCACCTCGAGATCGCTCATCAGCTCCTTGAGGCGACGGCGATCGTTGGCGCTGGTGATCTTGCGCGACACGCCGCCGCCGCGCGGCGTGTTCGGCATCAGGACGCAATAGCGGCCGGCGAGCGAGATATAGGTGGTGAGCGCCGCGCCCTTGTTGCCGCGCTCCTCCTTGGTGACCTGCACCAGCATGATCTGGCGGCGCTTGATCACCTCCTGGATCTTGTAATGGCGGAACGGGCGCCGGATCGGCCGGCGCGCCTCCTCGATCTCGTCGCCGCCCAGGGTCTCGACGCCGGGTTCGGGTGCGGCGGCGATGTCCTCGGCGGGTGGGCTTTCGGCGTCGGCGTGCTCGTCGGCTGGTGTCGGCTCGCCGCCGCCGAACGCTTCGGAATCGGCCGGGACGGTATCGCGCATTTCGGCAGACAATGCTTCGGTCTCGGCCGCCGGGTCGTAGTTCGGCTCGCTCGGCTCGAGGTCGTGGGATTCGACCTCGGGCTGGGGCGGTCCCTCGTCGGAGTCGAGCGGGCCGCTGGAAATTTCTTCCGGCGGCGCCTCGAGCGCTGCACGTTCGGGCTCGGGCGCTTCGACGGGCTCAGGCGGGACCTCGAGCCCGGCCTCTTCGCGCTCCTCCTCGCGCAGGTTCTCGGCGGCCTCGGCGACGCGCTCGGCCTCCAGCGCCGCTTCGCGATCGGCCACCGGGATACGGTAGTAGTCGGGATGGATTTCGTTGAAGGCGAGGAAGCCGTGGCGATTGCCGCCGTACTCGACGAAGGCCGCCTGCAAGGACGGCTCGACGCGCGTCACCTTGGCGAGATAGATATTTCCCTTGATCTGCTTTTTAGTCGACGTCTCGTAATCGAATTCGACGAGACGGTTGCCGTCGAGCACGACGACCCGGGTCTCCTCCGGGTGGGCGGCATCGATGAGCATGCGTTTGGTCATTGAAAACTCCGAGGTGCGCCCGTGCGCTCGCGCGAAGGACGAGCGGCGGCGTCAACCTGATGGCTGCGAAGCCGGCGGCGCAGCCCGTTCGACGTTCCGGGCGGGCTGAAGCGAGGGTCATTGGCGAGGCTCTCTGGCTGCCGCAAGCCGGCCACGGGCCGGCGCAGGCTTCGGGTTTGATCAAACTGCCTGGTCCATTGGCGTCCCGGCGGGGTGCGTCGCCGCATCCCGAGCCGCCGCGTCGCCCTCTTCGGCTCGAGCCGTAAGCGGACTGCAGTATTTCGCGCGAGCAGGATACAGGCCGCACCCCGCCGCGGCAACCGCCTCGTGCGCCGCGATGCGGCGGAAATCCGCCGATTGCCGACGCCGCGGCGCTTTTGGTCTTGGAAAGCCGCGGCAATGAGGCCATAAAGCCGGCTGCGATCGGGCGTCGCCGCGACCGGCAAGCGGACGCCAAACGGTCGCCAGAGCGCCCCGATTATGGTCAGGCTCCTCAAGATTTCGCTGGTTTTGCTGTTGTTCGGCGGCGCTGTCGGCGTCGGCATCGCCGCCCTCGCGGTGTGGTATTTCGGCCGCGACCTGCCGGATTATCAGCAGCTGGCGAACTACCAGCCGCCGGTGGTGACGCGGGTCTACGCCGGCGACGGCCGGCTGCTTGCGGAATATGCCAGCGAGAAGCGCGTCTTCGTGCCGGTGAGCGCGATGCCGCCGCTGGTGATCCACGCGTTTCTCGCCGCCGAGGACCGCAACTTCTATTCCCATCCCGGCGTCGACCCTCTGTCGATGGTTCGCGCCGCGATCACCGACCTTTTCCGTCTCGCCGAGCATCGGCGTCCCGCCGGCGCCTCGACCATCACCCAGCAGGTGGCGAAGAACTTCCTGCTCAACAACGAGCTTTCGCTCCGCCGCAAGATCCGTGAAGCGCTGATCGCCATCCGCATGGAGCAGGCGATGAGCAAGGATCGCATCCTCGAGCTCTATCTCAACGGCATCTATCTCGGCGGCGGGACGTATGGCGTGGCGGCAGCGGCGCTCAACTATTTCAACAAGCCGCTCGACGAGCTCACGGTTGCGGAAGCCGCGTTCCTCGCCGCGCTGCCCAAGGCGCCGAGCAACTACGATCCGCGGCGCCATCCCGAGGCGGCGAAGGAACGGCGCGACTGGGTGATCGACCGCATGGCGGACGCGGGGTTCGTCACGGCGCCGCAGGCGCA